>LAZR01000027.1_pt1 | contig 260398 bp, 248 predicted proteins | sample 329461 | NCBI WGS metagenome assembly LAZR01 (sample SAMN03002196, study PRJNA259156) | marine sediment metagenome | biome: sea floor; feature: Hydrothermal impacted sediments; material: marine sediment; isolation source: Loki non-amplified sample from Loki's castle hydrothermal vent sediment ...
GCCATGCTGCCACCTAGTGATGTCTTGGTGCATATTAGCACCTCTAATTAGGTGGCCAAATTCACTATGCCACTACAAATCGACGGTTTTAGCGCCTAATGTATTGGCTAGCTCCAATGCATACGTAGAGAGAAGTTTACCGACTCCTTTGCCTCGTGCCTCCTCAGAGACCACTACGTCTTCAATCCATGCTCGAATTCCGGTAGGTATTGGGAAGACAGCCAAGGTAAGCGCACCATAGTATGTACTGCCTTCCTTAGCCATTACGAGGTGACTTGACGAATTATCGATTATATCCCTAAGAGTAGCCTCATCGAGAGACGTTGCCGACGAGGATAGCTGAGGGATCAGCATATTGAGTGCTGATAACACCTCTTCGGAAAACTCTTTAATTTCGATTGTTTCCATAATTCACTCAGTTGAACACGTAACATTGATTAGACAGCACGTACTGATATTGAATGAACGTGCTGCGCTGTTCAACATTCTTATCGCGCGCGTTAAAACAGCACTAATCAATTGATTTTTAATAAAATTAACAATAGTTTGGCAGTATATCCAAAATCCGCATGCTTGCATTTTTTGTCATCCCAATAATACTGTGTGTATAAACAGCATTATTACGGGAGCATTAGATGAGCATGCAGACAGGATCCCCGCGTTTGATGGACAGAGTCCAAGCTACTCTCCTAGTAAAACGCTACAGTCCACGTACCGAAAAGACCTATTGCTATTGGATACGCTACTTCATTCGTTTTCATGGGATACGCCATCCCGCCAACATGGGTGCTTCCGAGGTAAAACATTCTTGGAACACCTCGCAGCGGAACGTAATGTGACGGCGGCAACCCAAAATCAAGCATTAAATGCACTCGTTTTTCTTTATCGCCACGTTCTAGAACAACCGCTGGGTGAAATCGGAAATTTCTCACGAGCAAAACGCCCACGCCGATTGCCTGTGGTGCTTTCTCACGAAGAAGTTATGCACGTTTTAGCCCAATTGTCCGGAAATATGCACTTGATGGGCACCCAAAAGAGGGAAAGGAATTTGCAGGTGCGCGCAGGCCTTTAGTCGAATGCGTTAAAGCGCAACCACGCTACCGCCCCGGTGCATTCGGAGCACATTAAAACGCTCCGTCTGCGACCGCGCTTACCTTATTAATCATACTTTATTCATAAATCTGGCTTAGGTCACGTACCTTGGTGAGAAAATACGTTGTATTTAAGTTGAATGACTTACTTGGTTTTGTCTTGGCATCGCTGCGCGATGCTCCCGCGGGTGCCTCATTTGCTCGTTCCTCGCAGATTCGTTACCACGCGCTACGGAATGTGGCTGCATCGAGTGCAATGTCATTATTTTTTTAGGTGAACTTTTTGCTGTATGTCACGGTTGGCTGCATTGGCCTGGCATCGTTGCGCGATGCTTTCGCGGGTGCCTCATTAGCTCGTTCCTCGCAAAGTCGTTACCACGCGCTACAAATTTGGCTACATCGGGTTTAATGAAGTTATTTTTTAGGTGATTTTTTTTTTGCTGCATGCTCGTTTGGTGGCGTTGGCCCGGCATCGCTGCGCGATGCTTTCGCGGGTGCCTTATTTGCTCGTTCCTCGCAAAGTCGTTACCACGCGCTACGAAATGTGGCTATGTATGTATTAGTGGCAACCAAGGGCACTGGCTCGCTCGTTATTAGGCGCTACGAAAAGCCCCTCCCCCTAACTCTTAGCTTACTGCTGGCCTTCTTTTGCAAATCCGATTAGCCTGCTAATTCACTATTAAGGGTTTTGCATGCAAGAGACTTCTTCTCGGCAGCGCTTGGCGGGCGTGCTGATTCTGCTTGGTTTGATCGCGCAAATTATTGGCTTTACTGGCTGGTTGGGCACTGCTCATGCGGTGAGCTATTTGTTGTGGGCGGCGGTTTTGTTGCTGTGGCCAGATATTCCTCGGCGGTCGCGAATTCAGGCGGGAGTGTTGATGGCGCTGGGTACGCTGATGCTTCTGGTGGCGCGGTTTATGTATGGCGATGAGGTGGATTGGCCCGCGATGTTGCAGGGTAATGCCTTTGTGGCGGCGATGCTGGTGGGCGTTAGTTTTATTTCGTTGATTGGTAAGCAAGGCACTAAGGGTGCAACGGGCCAGCGGGTGACTGGCGCGGGGGGTATTCTACGTACCTGGCTGGGGGTTCACTTTCTGGGCACGATTTTGAATCTCTCTACCGTGTTTATGGTGGGCGATAAACTGGCTCGGCGTGGGCCGCTGACGACTCCGCAACTACTGGCGCTTAACCGTGGGCTTTCAAGTGCGGCGTTGTGGTCACCGTTTTTTGCTTCCATGGCGGTGGTGATCGCGTTGGTACCCGATGTGCAGTACGCGCAAATTGCCGTGGTGGGTTTTCCCATGGCAATGCTGTCGGGGCTGTTAACCACACTTGAACTAAGACGCCGATTTGATCTTACCGAAGTAGATGGTTTTTCGTTGTCGCCGCGCAGCCTACTGATGCCGGTGGGCATGGCGGCACTGGTGATGCTGTTTCACTTTTGGCTCACCCCTTCCCTTACTATCGTCAGCATTATTACCTTTCTGCTGCCTGGCGTGGCGGTGCTGAGCAACCTCCGCGAGGGGCCACGTTTTACCTTACGGCGCATTCGTCAGCACACCACTACGCGGCTACCCGCTATGCGCGGGGAGATTTCGCTGTTTTTAGCCGCGGGGCTTTTGACGATTGGCCTTTCGACGCTGGTTAGTGCTGCGGCAGGTAGCGATTGGACCCTGTTCACACGTTTCGGCACGCCTCAGGCGATGGTCAGCTTTGCGGCGATTACCTTAAGCGCGCTGGTGGGCCTTCACCCAATTATTGGCGTTTCCGTACTGGCGTCGATACTGAACCTGCAGAGCGGCGAACAGACTTTGTTTGCCTTTGTGGCATTGAGTTCGTGGGCGGTGGGTACCAGCGTGGGGCCGCTTTCGGGGATCAACCTTTCGCTACAGGGGCGTTATGGGGTGAGCGGTTATCGCATGATGAAAAACAACCTGCTCTACGCGGCGGTGATGAGCCTGCTTTCGCTGGTCGCGATCGCAGGCGTCAGTTATATAGTGGGTTAACCGGCTCGCTTAGGTCTCGACGATTTTATTGGGGAAGCGGTAGAAGTAGCGATGACCGCACTGGTGGCAAGGCTCCAGCCGCGCCACGTTAGGCAGCATTACTTGGGCGTCGCAATGGGTACAGGCCATTAAACCGGGTGCTGCCATTTCACCTTCGCAGTAGTCGGCGCGGGCGGCTTCTAAGTCCTCTTCAAAGCGCTCGCGGTCTACCACGCTGCGGTCAGCAATGGAGAGCAACGACTCCGCCACGCGACGGGAAAGACCTTCAAGATCAATACCCAACCAGCTGGCGACTTGCTTGCCGGTGTCCGCCATGTAGTAGCGCATATCTTTAAGATCGCGCTCTAGCCAGGCACGCAGCAGCGCTAGCTCGTCTTTGGTGTACTCTTCCAGCTCAGATTCAAACTCAACCGCGTCGTCCAAATCCTTCTGTAAGTTTTCCCAGGTTAGCTCGTTAGCGCCGCCCTGCAACCGCTCCAGCAGTCGTTCGTAGCCTTCGCGTAGGCGATTGTCATTCTGTTGTTCACTCATGGTACCTCTCCTTTTGTCGACGCATGCAGTTCCTATCCTCGGCTTACCGTTCAAGGATACACCTGCATAGGATACAATCGACCTCACTTATCTGACAGTAGTCATCTAACATTCACTTTGCGCCCCTTTTGGGCGAATACGCCAAGGCATTAATAAACCGATGGACGCACAATACAACCCTCGTGATATCGAACGCGACGCCCAGCAGTACTGGGACAAACATCAGTGCTTCAAAGCCGTAGAGGATGCTAATCGCGAGAAGTTCTACTGCCTCTCCATGTTCCCCTACCCCAGCGGCAAGCTGCATATGGGCCATGTGCGTAACTATACTATCGGCGACGTTGTCTCTCGTTTCCAGCGCATGCAGGGTAAAAATGTCATGCAGCCCATGGGCTGGGATGCCTTCGGTATGCCGGCGGAAAATGCCGCCATCCAGAATCAGGTGCCGCCCGCCGAGTGGACCTACCAGAACATTGATTACATGCGCAATCAGTTGAAGGCGCTGGGCTTTGCCTACGACTGGAGCCGTGAATTCGCCACCTGCGATACCAGCTACTACCGCTGGGAGCAGTGGTTCTTCACCAAGCTGGTCGAAAAAGGCTTGGTCTATAAGAAGATGTCCACGGTGAACTGGGACCCGGTTGATCAAACCGTACTTGCTAACGAACAGGTGATTGATGGCCGTGGCTGGCGTTCCGGCGCATTGGTTGAGCGCAAAGAGATCCCGCTGTGGTTCTTGAAGATTACCGACTACGCCGACGAGCTGCTGGCCGATCTTGATAAAGTCGAGTGGCCTGAGCAGGTCAAAACCATGCAGCGTAACTGGATTGGGAAATCCCGTGGCGTTGAGCTGACCTTTGATATTAAGGCTGAAGACGGTAGCACCTATGATCCATTGGCGGTTTACACCACCCGCCCTGATACGCTGTTAGGTGTGACCTACGTGGCCGTTGCCGCAGGCCATCCGCTGGCTAAGCAGGCAGCGGAGCAAAACAGTGAGCTGGCGGCATTTTGCGAAGAGTGTGCCAAAGGCGGCACCACTGAAGCCGAAATGGCCACCAAAGAGAAAAAAGGCATGGCCACCGGCCATCTGGCGGTTCACCCGCTGACCGGCGATGAAGTGCCTGTCTATGTGGCTAACTTCGTGCTGATGGAGTTTGGCACTGGTGCGGTAATGGCGGTGCCCGGCCACGACCAGCGCGACTGGGAGTTTGCCACCAAATACGGCGTTGCTATTAAAGCGGTGATTGCCGATGAGAGCGGCCAGCCTGCGGATATTTCCGAGGCGGCTTACGCCGAGTACGGCACCGTGGTGAACTCCGGTGAGTTCGATGGCCTTGGCTTTGAGCAGGCGTTTGATGCCATTGCCGCCAAGCTTGCTGAACTGGGTCGTGGCGAAGTCAAAACCAACTACCGTTTGCGCGATTGGGGTGTTGCCCGCCAGCGCTACTGGGGCGCGCCGATTCCGGTTAAATACGGCCCGGAAGGTCAAACCGTACCATTGACTGATGACGAGCTGCCGGTATCGCTGCCCATGGAAGTGACTGTGGATGCCTCCGGTTCGCCGCTGAAAAAAATGCCAGCGTTCTCTGACCTGGGCGACGGCTGGACCCGCGAAACCGACACCTTCGACACCTTTATGGAGTCCTCCTGGTACTACGCCCGCTTCTGCTGTGCCGATAACACTGAAGCCATGCTGGATGACCGTGCCAACTACTGGCTACCGGTGGATCTCTACATTGGCGGTATCGAACACGCTATTTTGCACCTGCTGTATGCGCGCTTCTTCCACAAGTTAATGCGTGACTTCGGTTTGGTCGATTCTGACGAGCCGTTCCAGCAGTTGCTGACTCAAGGCATGGTGATCGCTGAGACCTTCTACCGCTCTACCGACAACGGCGGCAAGCAGTGGTTTAACCCTGCGGATGTGGAAGTGAAGCGGGACGAGAAAGGCCGCCCTCTGAGCGCCATTTTGATGAGCGACGGCGAACCGGTTGAGATGGGCGGCATCGAGAAGATGTCCAAGTCGAAAAACAACGGCGTTGACCCGCAGTCGATGATTGACAAGTTCGGTGCCGATACCGTGCGTCTGTTTATGATGTTTGCCGCACCGCCCGAGCAGTCGTTGGAGTGGTCGGACTCTGGCGTTGAAGGCGCCCACCGCTTCCTTAAGCGCCTATGGCGTCAGGTGAACGAACACTTGGCGGCAGGTACACCCGGCACACTCGATATCAGCGCGCTTAATGACGATCAAAAAGCGCTGCGCCGTAAAACCCACGAGACGATCAAGAAAGCCAGCGACGACATTGGCCGCCGCACCACCTTCAATACCGCTATTGCTGCGGTAATGGAGCTCTCCAACGCTATTGGCAAGTTTGAAGATACCTCCGAGCTTGGTTTGGCGGTGACTCGGGAAGCGCTTGAAGCAGGCGTGTTGCTGCTTGCGCCGATTACCCCGCACCTTTGCCATAGCCTCTGGGAAGCGCTGGGTCACACCGGTCCCGCCATTGAAGCAACGTGGCCTGTGGTCGATGAGTCTGCCCTCACCCGGGATACCATTGAGCTAGTGGTACAGGTGAACGGTAAGCTGCGCGCGCGGCTTGAAGTAGCGGCAAATACCGATAAAGCGTCTATCGAGAAACTAGCGATGGAGCATGAAAATGTTCAGCGCTTCCTTGAGGGCAACACCGTGCGTAAAGTGATCGTGGTACCCGGCAAACTGGTCAATATTGTGGTGAGCGGATGAACCGACGCACGTTTCTAAGCGCAAGCATCGCCGCCTCCGCGGCGGTGTTGCTGAGCGCATGTGGCTTTAGGCTACGGGGCAGTGAATCGATGCCCACCCTGCCAACGCTCTCTTTAGAAGGCGATAGCAATAGCGCCGTTGCACAGCAGGTAGCTATCCGGCTGCAACAGCTAGGCACTCAGGTTGAAGCAGGTGCGCCTTGGCGCGTTACCCTGGGAACGCCTTCATTGATCGATAGGCGCTTGGGTGTTGATAGCCGGGCTAGCCGTGAGCATGAATTAGTGCTCAGCACCACGCTGTCGGTACAAGAGCGTGCCTCCAATGCTTATCACATCAATAACGCTACGCTTTCAACCAGTACGCGTATTCGGGTTAGTGATGACGACCTGCTCAACCGCGAAACGCTAATGCAAGAAGCTGAGCAGTCGCTTTCACGTCAGCTGTCTCAACGCATCATCGAACGCTTGGCTAATGTTGAGGGCATGCAGTGAAAGTATTTGCTGATCAGCTACCCGCTGCGTTGGCAAAAAAGCTCCCTCGCGTGGTGATTGTGGCGGGCGATGAGCCCTTACAGCATCGCGATGCCTGCGATGCTGTAAGGGCTGCCGCCCGCCAGGCGGGCGTTGAAGAGCGCGAAGTGCTGGACGTTGAGCCCAACTTTGCCTGGGGGCGCTTGATCGAAATGTCCAGCAACCTTTCTCTGTTCGCGACCAGTAAGCTGCTGGAACTGCGCCTGGGCAACCACAAGCTTGGTCAGGAAGGCAGCAAAGCGCTGGCAGAGCATGCCGAAACCATTGAAAACAGTGATGATGTACTGCTGATTAGCATGGGTAAGCTAGATGCCAAGCAGCAAAAAGCCGCCTGGTTTAAAACGCTGGATAAGCATGGATTGTTCGTACCGGTGTGGCCGGTAGATGCCTCGCGCTTAGGCTATTGGTTACGTGACCGCGCCTCGGTTCATGGCGTACAGATTGACTTGGACGCCGCCCGCCTACTGGGTGAGCGCACCGAAGGTAATCTACTCGCAGCTGATCAGGAACTGCAGAAGCTGGCATTGATTCACCCCCAGGGCACGCGCTTGAACGTTGAAAGCATCGCCCAGGGCGTGGAAGACAGCACACGCTTTGATGTTTTTAACCTGGCGGATGCCTGTTTGAAAGGTGAACCCAGCCGCGCGTCACGAATCATCAATGGTTTGCGCAGTGAAGGAGTCGAGGCGCCGATTGTGTTGTGGGCACTTAGCCGTGAACTGCGCACTCTGCTCTCGCTGCATCAGCATTTGGATCAAGGGCAAAGTTTTGAACACGCATGCAAAGTCCAAAAGCCCATGATCTTTGATAAGCGCCGCCCCGCTTACCAGAAAGCCATTGGTCGGCTGCCAATGAAACGGCTGCATAAATTGCTTCTGATGGCCCAACGGCTCGATTTGGCGGTAAAAGGTGCCGCCCCAGTACCGCTATGGCCCGGCTTGCACGATTTAGCCATGACGATGGCCGGTGGCCGCGGGTTACTCTCTGAAACCGCCTGGACGTACCGCGTTAACCCCCATGGCTAATCAGCGCCGTTAGTGCAAAAAATGTGTACTTTGTACATGGGGCTTAAAAAACACACAGATTGTTTCTATACTGTTGATTCAAGCCAAAAAAAAGCTTGTCCCCCACCCGACTAGTCTAAGGAAGAAGACGATGAAGACATTGCGTGCCTACCTCTCGACTCTGCTAATTGCAGTGCTGGTGTTTACCAGCTTACCCCTAGCAGCTGCACCTACTGCTCCCCAATCAATGGACTTAGTCACTACCCAGGCTGTTTTAGCAGGTGATCGTGCTGGCGCTGACCGTGAACGTATCAACGAAATTCTAGCCCGTGCTGATGTACAAGATCAGCTGCTAAAACAGGGTGTTGATCTTGATGAAGTAGATGCTCGCGTTGCGGCACTGAGTGATGCAGAAGCACAACAAATGGCTGAGCAGTTGGAAATGTTGCCTGCCGGTGCTGGCGGCGGCGTTATCGGGGCACTGTTTGCTGTCTTTATCATTCTACTGATCACCGATATTCTCGGCCTGACTGACGTCTATCCGTTTACGCGTTAATAGGCAGCACATGAATACGGTATTTTTAAAAAGTAAGACACTTTCTTACGCCCGCTTAGCGGGCGTTTTTATTCTACTGCTGTTACTCACGGCCTGTGCCCGCAATCCGGTATTACTGCAAAGTACTTACAGTGATCTACCTCCGCAGGTAGAACTGCAAAGCGTACCGTTTTATGCCCAAACGGAGTTTCAATGCGGCCCTGCAACGCTTGCGATGGTACTTAATCATCAAGGCATAGAAGCGGATGTTGACCAACTCATCCCTCAGGTTTTTTTACCCGAACGTGACGGCAGTGTGCAGCCTGAAATGCTAGCCACTGTGCGGCGCTATGAACAGCTAGCCTTTCCTATACGCGGCACCATGGACACGCTATTGGGCCATTTAGCAGCGGGAGACCCCGTGGTAGTGATGCAGAATTTATCCCTGCCCATCTACCCTATGTGGCACTACGCGGTGGCTATTGGCTACGACTTGCCTAATGAGACACTGATTCTGCGTAGCGGTGACATTGAGCGCCACACCGTGTCATTTAGCCGCTTTGATGCCACCTGGGCACGTACAGAACGTTGGGGATTTGTCGTCGCTGAACCCGGTACGTTACCTCAGGGTATTACAGCGAGAAACGCGCTTGAAGCCATTAGTGCCTATGAAGAAAATCACGGAACCGATGCTACACTTTCAAGCTGGCAGGCGTTTGTAGAGCGTTTTCCTGGCAATGCCATAGGGCGATTTGCACTGGGTAATGCACTCTATGCGAATCAGCAGCCTGACGAAGCGCGTGAAGCCTTTCAATTGGCGACTGAGATTGATCCCACGATGGGCGCTGCTTGGTTAAACCTGGGGCTGATACTGTTGCAACATGGCTCCCCTGAAGCAGCGCGTGAAGCATTGACTAAGGCGTCTTCCCTAGAAGGTAGCTGGCAAGAGCAAGCAGGTTTAGCGCTAGATATGATAAACCCTTAATATAAGAGCAACTCATAAATAATTGTTAAAATACTTGTAGCAAACAAATTAATAATAGCTGCAAGTACATCTATAATACTAAGATTGGTAAATTTGAGGGATGGCGAGCGCTTTGTAAGAGTGCTTAATTAGTAGAAGGAAGGATTCTTTAAAGGCCCTAAGGTTCAAGCTATAAGCTAAGGCTAGCAAGGCAATGTACGATGAATCATAACGCTTACTGATCGTAAGTTATTGTTTTTTTTCATTAATACACGTTATATTGCATATTGGTCAACAAACAGACGCTTATAGTTCTTAAACAGTCCATGGGTATACCTAACCATTGATGGGAGAGGTGCCATGCAGAACTGGATATTGCTTCAAAAGTATTTTTTGAAGAAATATTTCCATTTTATAAGTCATCCCTTGCTAATTAATTACTTAGCAATAAGGGGCGTCTATAATATTCAAACGCTTACTCTAAAGTGATGATTATTCAGCGCCTTTGGCACCAGTCACGCTGGCGTCTAACGATGATATTCGCCGTCATTTTTATCGCGATGTCGGCTATTCTGGGCAATTATGTTAACAACGCTTGCCAACGTGCGAGTGCTGACTACACCTCATTAATTAGCGACATCATGCTGGCACAGCAGTCCATTCCTCAGCCGCGCCTCCCTACTACAGCACGCAATCATCAAGCCAATATTCAACATATTGAAAATATCGGACATTTTTTTTCAGTTTCAAAAAAGCATTTGGATGATATAAAAAATAATATTGAGCACCACCGCTTTCTCAATGCCAATGTGATTTCTCTAAGCAATCACTTCTACGAGTTGCACAACCGTTTTTCACGCTTAAATCTGGTGGTACAAGCAGCGCCATCACGTCCCGAGCTCATTCAAACCCTGCAGCATAGCGCCATTGAACTTAACAACAAGCAGGAATGGCTTTATAGCGAACTACTTTATGAGCTTCAAGGGCTGTCACAGCAGCAACGACTTGCTATGCAGCGCCTATCTATTTCCATGAGTGTGTTACTGGTACTGGTATTTAGCGCTGCGATTACCCTCTGTATGGCCGTGCTTCACTTGCGTCACCAACGTAATCTGATGCAAAAACTTATGCTAACGGATGAGTTAACCGGTCTCTATAACCGCCGCCATTTGGTTAATGTAGCACTTGCCGCTCTGACCCAAGCCCAGCGAGACAAAACCCCGCTCAGCTTACTAGTATTAGATATTGATTACTTTAAAAGCATCAATGATAGCTATGGTCATCCTACGGGGGATGAAGTATTGCGCCAGATCAGTGGCCGTTTAGGTAACCTGAGCCGACCCTCAGATATATTTGCAAGAATCGGTGGCGAAGAATTCTGCCTATTGATGCCCAACACATATACCTATGATGCACTTCAAGTCGCAGATCGGTTCCGCCTTGAAATCGAAAATATGCAGTTTGAGGGTATAGCCACAGGCGTGAGGCTGACCATCAGCATAGGCGTAACAACTGGCACTGGGGATGAACATACTTTTGAACAGCTCTATTCATTTGCGGATAAAGCACTTTATGCAGCGAAGACAAATGGGCGCAACCGCGTAGAAAGCATGTTGCCACCCATTTCACACCCAGCATCTAATCTCGATGAGAAAAACTACTTTCATCAACTGATGAGCCAGTCCAGCGATTCATAGCGGTGTCGTTAAAAGCGATTTTAAAAAACCCGGTTTAGCCCGTTCTGTGCAGCTACCCGGTAAGCTTCTGCCATAGTCGGGTAGTTAAAGGTAGTATTTACAAAGTATTTAAGTGTATTGGCATCGCCCTTCTGCTGCATGATAGCTTGGCCGATATGCAGAATCTCAGACGCCTGATCACCAAAACAGTGAATCCCAAGTATTTCCAAAGTGTCCTGATGAAACAGGATCTTCAACATTCCCACCGTATCGCCGGTAATTTGCGCTCGTGCGGTATCCTTGAAGAACGCTTTGCCAACTTCGTAAGGCACCTTGGCTTCCGTCAGTTCTCGCTCATTAGGACCAAAAGAGCTAATCTCGGGAATCGTATAGATCCCGGTGGGTACATCACTGACGAATCTAAACTCTTTATCAAGCAGCTCATTACATGAGTTTAAGCCTTGATCATAAGCCGCACTTGCCAGACTCGGCCAACCAATCACATCGCCAGCGGCGTAGATATGTGCAATTTCAGTACGGTAGTGCTCATCCACACTCAATTGACCACGCCCGTTTGCCGTAAGGCCGATATTCTCAAGCCCGAGACTATCGGTATTCCCTGTGCGACCGTTAGCCCACAAAAAAGCATCCGCGCGGATTTTTTTGCCCGACTTAAGCCGCACGACAACGCCAGACTCATCGCCTTCAACGCTGTCATACTCTTCGTTATGACGAACTAGCACGCCATGCTTGCGCAAGTGATAAGAGAGTGCGTCGCTAATTTCGCCATCCAAGAAAGAGAGCAGGCTATCGCGGTTGTTAATCAGGTCAACCTTGACGCCTAACCCCGAAAAGATTGACGCATACTCACAGCCAATTACCCCAGCGCCAAAAATCACCAGAGTACGCGGCGTATGGTTGAGGCTTAAGATTGTATCGGAGCAATAAATGCGCGGGTGGCGGAAGTTTATATCTGCCGGTCGATAAGGGCGTGATCCGGTGGAAATCACAATTTTCTTGGCCACCAGCTCTTCCATCCCCTCTTGACGGTCTCTTACTAGCAGGGTGTTCTCATCCTTGAAACGGGCCACACCATGAAACAAGTCGATACGATTACGCGCATAGAATGTCGTGCGCATCTCTACCTGTTTGTCGATGGTACCGCGTGAACGCTCCATGACTTTTGGAAAAGAGAACCAACGTGGCTCACCAATATCGCGGAACATACGGTTAGTGTTAAACGCCATAATCTGTTTAACCTGATGGCGTAACGCTTTAGAAGGAATTGTTCCCCAGTGGGTACAATTACCCCCTACCTGGGCCTGCTTTTCGATAATCGCCACGCGCTTACCATGTTTGGCAGCGTTAATCGCAGCGCTTTCTCCTGCAGGCCCCGTACCGATCACCACGACATCGTAATTGTGAACCGCCATACTTTTTGCGTCCCCTCTTCACGTTAAAAAACACGCCCCGCCCATATGCATGGTTAAGGGTAAAGTCGCTGTTAATAGAGAAGCGCCTTTAGCTGCTCATCACTCATCAAGTTATCGACGAGTTGCATCATAGCCTAGGTCGGCACCACGGCTTTCATCGCTACGACGGCGAATACTGCCACGCTTGCGGTTCTCTTCTTCGCATACTTCATCCTTACCACCACAGATGTCGCAGCCATCTTTCATACCAATTTGATTCAAACCACCGCAGGAACCTGCGATAGGCCGACGGCCCATAATGACGCCAACCGCCATGGCGGTCATGATGAGTGCCATAAAGCCAAATACCAGTAGCCACATCGCCATATTAATCTCCAACACTGCTATCTTTACGTTATTTGCCTTATCTGCCGACATCAGCGGATCAGATAAGTGCCTCACGGATAGTTATCGTTCCTCGATTATACCTCAGCTGGCCTAGCGTTATCAGCGCGTGGGCAACCGATTAACTGATACTATCGGCTAAAAGTTATCTAAAAAAACCAACTGCAAAAACTAAAATACCAAGATTGATATACAAACGGGGCCAACCAAAAGGCCAGCCCCGCTCATCACTACTATCGATCTCACATCGATGTATTAGCCACCGAAATCATCCAATAGGATGTTTTCAGGCTCAACGCCCATATCAAGCAGCAGCTTAATAACCGAGGCGTTCATCATTGGCGGCCCACACATGTAGTACTCACAATCTTCAGGCGCCGGGTGGTCCTTCAGATAGTTTTCATACAAGACGTTATGGATAAAGCCTGTCGGCCCTTCCCAGTTGTCTTCCGGTTGCGGATCAGAAAGCGCCAAGTGCCATTTAAAGTTCGGGAACTCTTCGGCTAACTGGTCATACTCTTCGTTGTAGAAGGTCTCACGCCAGGAACGTGCGCCATACCAGAAAGAGATTTTACGGTCAGACTTCAAGCGCTTCAGCTGGTCAAAAATATGACTACGCATAGGCGCCATACCCGCACCACCACCGATAAAGATCATTTCGGCATCGGTATCGCGGGCGAAGAACTCACCAAACGGCCCCATTACCGTGACCTTGTCGCCTTTTTTAAGATTAAAGACGAACGTAGACATCAGGCCAGGCGGATGGTTGGTGCCAGGAGGCGGTGTGGCGATACGAATGTTGAACTTGAGCATACCCTTTTCATCAGGGTAGTTCGCCATAGAGTATGCGCGAATCACTTCCTCATTGTTCTTGTGGGAAATTTTGAACATGTCAAATTTATCCCAATCACCACGGTACTCATCCTCAATATCAAAATCAGAGAATTTGATATCGTAAGGCGGTGCCACCAGCTGTACATAGCCACCCGCACGGAAGGCAACTTCTTCACCTTCAGGCAGCTTCAGGTTCAGCTCTTTGATGAATGTGGCAACGTTAGGGTTAGCAATAACCTCACAATCCCACTTTTTCACACCAAAGACTTCTTCAGGCACTTCTACCTTCATGTCCTGTTTAACAGGTACCTGACAAGATAGACGCCATCCGTCTTTTTTCTCACGCATGGTGAAGTGTGATTCTTCGGTCGGCAGAATAGAGCCGCCGCCCTCTTCCACGCGGCATTTGCACTGGGCGCAAGAGCCGCCGCCACCGCAGGCGGAAGAGAGAAAGATGCCGTTAGCAGCAAGCGTGTTTAGGAGCTTGCCACCGGCTTGGGTCGTTAACGTATGCTCGGGGTCGCCATTGACCTCAATGGTCACGTCCCCGCTACTCACGAGCTTGCTTCGCGCTGCCAAGATGATCGCCGTTAAGCTGATAACGATGACCGTGAACATGACAACACCGAGCAAGATGACAGTTGTATCAACCATGTCGGTTTCCTATTGCTGGAGGTTTCCTGTAACCCGGCGGCGCCGTTAAGCACCGCCAGGAAAGCCGGCTCCGTTTAGAGCTGAATGCCAGAGAAGGACATAAAGCCCAACGACATCAGACCTACGGTGATGAAAGTAATGCCCAGCCCTTGCAGGCCACCCGGCACATCGCTGTACTTCAGCTTTTCACGGATACCTGCCAATGCAGTAATCGCTAGCGCCCAACCAGTACCAGCGCCAAAGCCGTAAACCACTGCTTCACCGAAGTTGTAGTTACGCTCAACCATGAACAGTACGCCACCTAGAATGGCGCAGTTAACGGTGATCAGCGGCAGGAAGACACCCAACGCGTTGTAGAGCGCAGGCACGTACTTATCAAGAAACATTTCCATGATCTGTACGAGGGCAGCGATAACACCGATATAGGAGAGCAGGCCAAGGAACGAAAGATCAATGTTCTCAGCGCCGCTAATACCGGTCCAGGTTAATGCACCTTCTTGAAGCAGGTAGGTGAATACCAGGTTGTTAACCGGAACCGTTACGGTCAGTACAACGATAACGGCAATACCCAGGCCGAAGGCAGAAGAGACTTTCTTGGACACCGCCAAAAAAGTACACATGCCTAAGAAGAAGGCCAGCGCCATATTCTCGACGAAGACCGAAGCAACGAAAAGGCTCAGATAGTGTTCCATATTACACGGCCTCCTGTGGCTTGGTGTTTTGCTTCATCTTGAACTCGTTGTCTTCAACTTGCTCGGGGTTAACCGCGCGAATCACCCAAATCATTAAGCCAATAATGAAGAAGGCCGACGGCGGTAGCAGCAGTAAACCGTTGGGCACGTACCAGCCACCGTCCTGCACAGTAGGCAGGATGGTAAAGCCAAATACGCTACCTGCACCCAGCAACTCACGGAAGAAACCAACCACCATCAGTACAAAGCCGTAGCCGATACCATTACCAACACCGTCCAGGAACGACATACCTGGCGTGTTGGTCATTGCAAAACCTTCGGCACGGCCCATTACGATACAGTTAGTAATGATCAGACCAACAAAGACCGAAAGCTGCTTAGACATCTCATAGGCATACGCCTTAAGAATCTGATCAACCACGATAACCAGCGACGCAATAATCGTCATCTGTACGATGATACGAATCGAAGAAGGAATATGATTCCTGATCAACGATACAAACAGATTCGAAAAAGCCGTTACGAATATAACCGCAAGCGCCATTACCAGCGAAACACTCATGCTGGTCGTTACCGCAAGTGCCGAACAGATCCCTAATATTTGCAGCGCAATAGGGTTGTTCTTAAAAATTGGCGCTGTTAAAACGCCCTTTGCATTTACGTCCGCCATGATCAGGCCCCCTCAACGTCTTCGAAGTCGGTTTCGGTGTCTTCGGCGTCTTCCGGCTCAGTACCACTGCGGAATTTGGCTAAATACGGACCGAAACCTTCTTCGCTTAACCAGAACTGCAGCATGTTAGTCACGCCGTTACTGGTTAGCGTAGCGCCAGAAAGCGCATCAACTTCGTGTTCGCCACTAGCACCGCCTTTGGTCAGGTGGATCGCCGGTGTGAGGTTGCCCTCTTCATCGTAGATCTCTTTACCTTCCCACTGAGCTTGCCAACGCGGATTGTTAACCTCAGCACCTAAGCCTGGTGTTTCACTATGCTCATAGTAAGTAATACTGACGATGGTATTACCATCACCTTCTACGGCTAGGAAGCCACGCATCAAGCCCCAAAGGCCTTGACCACGAATAGGTACAACAATCTGCTCTGGGTCATCTTCATCGCCCACCAGATAAACGGTAGCGTAGTTTTCTACCCGCGATAGACCAGCGATATCGCGGCCACCGGAAAGCGTGCGACCCGTTGCAGGATCCCGCGCGGCGTCAAAGCCATCGAAAGTATCGGGGTCAAACTCATCGGTGTAATCGCCGCTTTCCAATTCAACGACCCGAGCGACTATCTGCTCGCGGAACGCTTCTTCAACGTCCATGCCGGGCTCATAGAGTCTGGCAACGTTCAAGATATTGGTTTTACGGTCGAGCTCCTGATTAAGCTGTTGCATTGGACGCAATGCGACCGCTGCAGTCGAGACAATGACGGAGCACACGATACACAGTGAGAACGCCACGATCAGGATCTTCTTGATGGAGTTATTACCTTGTGCCATTAGGCAGTCTCCTCGGCCGGTACGCCAGTACGCTTGATACGGCGTTTAATATTGGCCTGAACGAAGAAATGATCAATCAGCGGTGCAAACAGGTTAGCAAATAGAATCGCCAACATGATGCCTTCTGGGAAGGCCGGGTTCACAACGCGGATCAAAACGGTCATGACACCAATCAGCGCACCAAATACCAAGCGGCCTTGGTTAGTCATTGAGGCTGACACGGGATCAGTCGCCATGAACACCATACCGAAGGCGAAGCCACCAATCACCAAGTGCCAATACCAAGGCATGGCGAACATGGGGTTGGTTTCGGAACCCAGCAGGTTAAACAGCGTACTCGTGACCACCATACCGAGGAACACCCCGAGCATGATTCGCCAGGAAGCAATACGCGTCCAGAGCAGTACTGCTGCACCAATGAAGATTGCCAGCGTGGAGACCTCACCCACTGAACCTGGGATAAAGCCTAAGAAGGCATCCCACCAGGTGAAGGTATTGGTCAATGCAGACATACCGTCTTGGAACGCAATAGAGAGTGCCGTCGCGCCAGTATAGCCGTCAGCAGCTACCCATACTGCATCACCGGAAATCTGCGCCGGATAAGCAAAGTATAGGAATGCGCGGCCAGTAAGCGCCGGGTTGAGGAAGTTTTTGCCGGTACCGCCAAAAATCTCCTTGCCGATAACCACACCAAAGGTGATACCCAAGGCAACTTGCCAAAGAGGGATGGTTGAGGGCAGAACCAATGCAAACAGCACAGACGTTACGAAGAAACCTTCGTTGACTTCATGGCCACGTTTGATGGCAAACAGTACTTCCCAGAAACCACCCACTACAAAGGTAACTAAGTAGATAGGTAAGAAGTAGGTTGCACCTAAAACGAAGTTTGCCCACAAACTGTTGGCATCATGCCCAGACGCCAGGGTCATCATGATTGCTTCGCGCCAGCCGCCCATCGAGGCATAGCCCGCATCAATGGCGACATTAGCCTGCCAGCCAGCATTCCACATACCGAACAGCATGGCCGGGAAGGTACATAGCCAAACCGTGATCATGATGCGTTTCAGGTCAATACCGTCACGCACATGCGCTGTCGTTTTAGCGACGCTAGGAGGCGAGTAAAAAATAGTATCTACCGCTTCAAACAACGGGTAGAACTTCTCGTACTTTCCGCCCTTATGAAAGTGCGGCTCGAGATTCTCGAGTGTTCGTTGGATACCCATTATCAGGCCTCTTTCTCGATCATGGTGAGATTATCACGCAGGATGGGGCCATACTCGTATTTGCCGGGGCAAACATACGTGCACAGTGCCAGATCCTCTTCGTCCAGCTCAAGACACCCAAGCTGCATGGCAACCTCAATGTCGCCCACGATCAGCGAACGAAGCAGCTGAGTTGGCATAATATCCAGAGGCATAACCGTCTCATATACACCTACCGGCACCATGGCTCGCTCTGAACCATTAGTCGAGGTGGTGGGCGCATAATTTTTTAAGCCCTTGATCTTGGAAATATAAATCCCCAACACCGAATGGCGATTAGCACCTGGAGACATCCAGCCCATAAACGTCCGCTTATTGCCTTCTTCCAGCAAGCTCACTTGGTTATGGAAACGCCCTAGATAATTGATCTTGCCTTCAGCGGCAAAGCCAGAGAAAACCGAGCCAGAAATTACACGCGTGTCTTCAGGTTTGATGACATCGCCTGCCAACAGTTCATCGGTACTAGCACCTACACGTGTACGCAATAAACGACCTTTCTCAGCACGTGGACCACCTACAGCGACCACACGGCTCATGTCTAGCTTGCCTTCAACAAACAACTTACCGAACGCGATCACGTCCTGATAGCCGATATGCCACACCTTTTTGTGCAACGCGACCGGTGATAGGTAGTGAATATGCGTACCGACAAGACCTGCCGGATGTGGACCCGCAAAGCTTTCAACTTGAACGCCGCTAACATCACCGCCAGGAATAGAAGCGTCAGCACCTGTACACAAAAAGACTTTGCCCTCGGTAAGGCGCGCTAACACCTTGAGGCCGTCTTCAAATGCCTGTGACTGTTCATTAATGATCAGCGCAGGATCAGGGCTAAGAGGGTGAGTATCTACTGCGGTAACAAAGATATCGGCTGGGGTACTATCAATAGCGGGTGTACGTGAGAAAGGACGTGTACGCAGTGCTGTCCACAATCCAGACTCTACCAGTTGGTCGACAACGACCTGACGCTCAAGCTGTGTTAACGCTTGACGATCATGAGCAGCAAATTCAACGGCTTCTTCACTTTCATCAATTTTGATAACGACAGACAGTAAACGACGTTTTTCGCCACGGTTTATTGCAAGCACTTCACCGGCAGCGGGCGCTGTGAAACGCACACCATCAATTTTCTTATCGGTGAAGAGCAATTGGCCCAGTTTGACCTTATCCCCTTCCTGAACTTCCATAGTCGGCTTCATGCCAACATAGTCAGTACCCAGGATTGCCACATGGCGCACAGGCCGCGCATCTTCAATACGCTGCTCAGGCGCTCCCGTGATGGGGAGATCCAGGCCTTTTTTGACTTCGATCATAGTCTCGCCCAGTTGTTGGATCGGATGTACGAAGGTAAGGGTTTCGAATGTTTAATTTCTGTTCAGTGAATTGTTGTTTTCTGCTCAGATTATTACCAGTCAGGCCCAAGCAGCACTTGGACCACCCCGAAAAATCCCTCGTATTATAAAGATAAGCGCGTCCAATGACCACATCCCTGATCATCTCCCAAAGTGCTATATACATCGGCAAATGGCTTTCTCTAGACAAAAAAACGCCACCCGAAGGTGGCGTGGATATCATAAAACAGCCTGGAAGCCCGGCATAAGGGCTATCCTAAGCTTACCTATTAGCGAGGTAGCTTTAAGAACTGAACATTAGACATCTGTTGTAAAATACGCACTACCTGGCAGCTGTAGCCAAATTCATTGTCATACCAAACATAAATGACAGCATGATGTCCGTTCGCAATCGTTGCTTTGGCATCCACGATGCCAGCATGGCGGTTGCCAACAAAGTCTGAAGAGACCACTTCCGCAGAATCAACAAAGTCAATTTGCTTTTGGTAGGCAGACTCAATCGACATACGACGCAAGTAATCATTTAGCGCGGCGGCATCGGTGGTTTTATCCAGCGTCAGATTAAGAATCGCCATGGAAACGTTAGGAATCGGTACGCGAATAGCATTGCCTGTTAGCTTGCCCTCAAGCTCAGGCAGCGCCTTAGCAGCAGCTTTGGCAGCGCCGGTTTCGGTCAATACCATGTTCAACGCCGCGCTACGCCCACGACGATCGCCCTTGTGGTAGTTATCAATCAGGTTCTGGTCATTGGTGTAAGCATGAACAGTTTCAACATGACCATTGACCACGCCATACTCATCGTTAAGCACCTTGAGCACAGGCACGATGGCATTAGTAGTACAGGACGCCGCTGAAACAATCAGGTCATCATCACCGATCACATCATGATTGATGCCGTATACGATGTTCTTGATATCGCCCTTACCTGGCGCGGTAAGCAGTGCTTTGGCAGCACCTTTACACTTCAAGTGCTGGCCCAGGCCATCCTCATCACGCCAGATGCCAGTATTATCAACAATCACTGCGTTATCGATACCGTAAGCGGTGTAGTCAATTTCGCTAGGCGAATCGGCGTAGATAACCTGAATGACGTTGCCATTCACCGTTAATGTCCGCGCGTCGGCATCAACCATGATGGTGCCATCGAACGGCCCATGCACTGAATCGCGGCGCAGCAAACTGGCGCGCTTTTCGAGATCTTTGGCAACATCGCCACGGCCACGAACCACAATAGCGCGCAAACGCAGCAGGTTTCCGCCACCGGCCTTTTCAATCATGACACGTGCCAATAGGCGACCAATGCGGCCAAAACCGTAAAGCACTACATCCTGCGGCTCGCCAGTACTGGCACCTGGCTGATAGCCATCAATAATTTCATGCAATTCTTTACGCAAGAAGGCTTCTACATCACCTCCTCCCTGACGCTTGAACAACACCGCTAATTTGCCGACATCCACGTGGGCAGGACCAAGGTTCAGCTCAACCATGGTTTTAACAATGGGATAGGTGTCTTCTACGGAGAGCTCAGTGCCCTCTATTTTACGTACGAAGCGGTGGTCTTTAAGAATACGAATAACCGACCGTTTGATCAGCGAACGTCCGAACATGGTGGCAACGACATTGTTCTGACGATAGAGCTGCCCCACCAATGGGATCATCTGTTCAGTCAGGGCTTCGTTGCCTTGCCATTCTTGAAAAACGTTTTCGAGAGCTTGCTGACTCACGTGCGGCCTCATAAGGTAGTTAAAAAACAGGGTGATAAAAAAACGATACAAACCGAGTAATTTTAAAATATTCGTTGGCCATTATCCGGGCCAAGCGGTGCCGCCGCAATGAATGGATGGTCGCACAACATGTAGGGTTATTACAGAAATGCCAATCTCACTACAAACTCTGTTCTTAGATCCGCTCTCCAAGCCCTGCCTCATAACCCTGATTTTTAGCCTCTGTTGCTAAACTCACTGATTAAACGGCTAACGATTAACTGTGACCCTCTAACTGCAACGGGCGATCGTGTATGATCTTGTTTCCGTTTCAGCGCAAAACGATATCTTGATTATGCCGACGTTCTCTCTGCTCGAACCCTCCCAGCCCCAAGGGACTCGCGATACGCTTTACTGGACATCGCCACCGGGCAGCGCGACTGCCTTGGCACTTTCACGTGTCGCGACTACCGCGCCGCTATTGGTGATCACAGCCAATACGGCTAGCGCGCAGCGCTTAGAGCAAGACCTTAACTTTTATAGCGATGTGCCGGTGCTGCCCTTCCCTGATTGGGAAACGCTGCCCTACGACAGTTTTTCGCCTCATCAGGATATTGTTTCCGCCCGGCTTCGCACGCTGCGCCAACTGCAGGATGGCGTACGCGGCATTGTTCTGGTGCCGATCAATACGCTGATGCAGCGCCTACCGCCGGTGGAGTACATCGCTGGCCGGGTGATGACGCTTAAAATAGGCGAACGACTGGATCGTGAAGCGTTTCGCGAATCGCTATCACGCGCCGGCTATCGCGCCGTAGAAACCGTCTACGAGCCCGGCGAGTACGCCATGCGCGGCGCGCTGATCGACCTGTTTGCAATGGGCATGGATGAACCCATTCGTATCGATCTATTTGACGATGAAATTGACACTCTGCGGCACTTCGATCCAGGCAGTCAGCGCTCCACCGATAAAATTGAGACACTTGAGCTATTACCGGCGCATGAATACTCGCTAAGCCGCAGCGCCATCGCCTGCTTTCGCGAGCAGTTTGAAACTTTGTTCGACGTTGACCCACGTCAGTGCCCGCTCTACAACGATGCCTTGAAGGGCATTCCTTCACCGGGGCTTGAGCACTATCTGCCGCTATTTTTTGAGCAGACCGCGTCACTTTTCGACCATCTGACAAATGATACTCGAGTCGCACTGCTACCCGATGTATTCCATGCCGCTGAACTGCACTGGAAATCAATTGAGGCTCGCTATGAAAACTTGGGCGTTGATCCTACCCGCCCTTTACTTCCTCCTCACCGGGCGTTTTTTCCGGTCAACGATGTGTTCTCAGCTATTAAAGCGCTGCCACGCATTGAGCTTACTGAAGATAGCGAGCAGCGCCATGCGCAGCTGCCTGAAGCCTCTCCGCTCCCGCCGCTGGCGATTAACGCCCGTGCCAAACAGCCTCTAGCTGAAATCGCTGGTTTTTTGAAGGCCCACCCGCAAACACGCATTTTGTTTGTTGCAGAATCGCGAGGACGGAGGGAAGCGCTAGAAGAGGTGCTCGCACCGCTAAAGCTATCGCTGCCCCACACGGATAGTTTTCATGCGTTTATAGCCAGCAACGACCAGTTTGCAATTACTGAAGGCTTGGTGGATAGCGGGCTATGGCTAAACACGCCGAGCCTTGCGGTAATCAGTGAAACCGAGCTGTTTGGCGAGGTGGTACGCCAAAGTCGTCGGCGCGAAAAGGTAACTGATGACAATGAACTGGCCGTCCGTCACCTTTCAGAGCTACGCGAAGGGGCACCGGTCGTGCATCAGGCCCATGGCGTAGGGCGCTATTTAGGGTTGGAAACACTGGAAGCTGGCGGCCAGGCCAACGAGTTTCTAGCACTCTCATATGCCGATGGCGCCAAACTCTACGTACCGGTAGATAGCCTGCACTTTATTTCACGCTATAGCGGCGCCGACGATGAACTGGCCCCCCTACACAGGCTGGGCTCCGACCAGTGGGAAAAAGCGCGTCGCAAAGCCGCCGAGAAGATCCGCGATACTGCCGCCGAGCTGCTTGATGTGTACGCACGCAGGGAAGCACAGCAAGGGGTGGTCTACGAAGCGCCCGGCGAAGATTACTTACGCTTTGCGGGTAATTTCCCGTTTGAGGAAACACCCGATCAACATGCCGCGATTGAAGCGGTTATCAGCGATATGACATCGCCGCAGCCGATGGACCGCGTGGTGTGCGGCGATGTCGGCTTTGGCAAAACCGAAGTCGCCATGCGCGCAGCGTTCCTGGCCGTTCAGTCTGGCCGCCAGGTGGTAGTACTGGTGCCAACTACCCTGCTGGCGCGTCAACACTTCGAAAACTTCCGTGACCGCTTTGCTGACACTGCCGTCAACATTGGTTTGATCTCTCGCTTCACCGGCGGCAAAGAGATGACCCAGACGCTGGAAAGCATTAAAAACGGCCAAACGGATATTGTCATTGGCACCCACAAACTGCTCTCGAAAAGCGTCGAGCTACCCAAAATGGGCCTGCTGATTATCGACGAGGAGCACCGCTTTGGCGTCGCGCAAAAAGAGAAGCTTAAAACGCTGCGTGCGGAAGTTGATATTTTAACCCTCACTGCCACCCCCATTCCGCGCACTCTGAATATGGCCATGAGCGGCATTCGCGACCTTTCCATTATCGCCACACCGCCTGCCCGTCGCCTGTCGGTCAAAACCTTTGTGCAGCAGCATGAAGCCAGCGTTATCAAAGAAGCCCTGCTGCGCGAAATACTTCGCGGCGGCCAGGTATACGTACTGCACAATGAAGTTAAGACAATAGAGAATGCGGCAGAAAAAATCCGCGAATTAATCCCGGAAGCACGCGTGGGTGTCGCCCACGGCCAACTACCTGAGCGCAGCCTGGAACGTATCATGTCGGACTTCTACCACCGGCGTTTTAACGTGCTGGTATGCTCGACGATCATTGAAACAGGTATTGATGTACCTAGCGCCAATACCATTATTATTGAGCGCGCTGATAAATTTGGCCTGGCACAGCTGCATCAGTTACGCGGCCGGGTTGGTCGCAGTCACCATCAGGCCTATGCCTATCTGTTAACCCCACCTCCCAAAGCGATGACCCGGGATGCGATTAAGCGTCTTGAAGCGATTAGTGCATCGGATGACTTAGGCGCCGGCTTTACCCTGGCTAGCCATGATATGGAAATTCGTGGCGCTGGCGAACTGCTGGGTGATGAGCAAAGCGGCCAGATGGAAACCATTGGCTACACGCTCTATATGGAGATGCTAGACCGAGCAGTGAAAGCGATTCGCGCAGGTAAAACACCCAATATTGATGCACCTTTCAATACCGGTGTAGAAATAAGCCTCAACCTTCCCGCGCTGATTCCAAGTGATTACATTCACGATGTGCAACAGCGGCTGGTAATGTATAAGCGCATCGCCAACACTCAAAGCGATGGCGAATTAAAAGAGCTGCAAGTTGAGCTGATTGATCGCTTTGGCTTATTACCTGCGCCACTCAAGAATCTTATTCGTCAGACCAAACTTCGCCACCGTGCTGAACAGCTAGGGATTAGCCGTATTGAAGCAGGCGAAAACCGTGGCAGGCTGCTATTTGCCGGCAGCACCCAGGTCGACCCTATGACCTTGGTAAAACTAATTCAAACCTCACCAAAACAGTATCGTTTAGATGGCGCAGACACCTTAAGATTTGAATTATCAATGGAAAGTGTTGATAAGCGATTCCAGCAACTTGAAAACCTACTCAGCACGCTTAATCAAAAAGTAGCGGCGGCGTGAAGCTTGGGGCAAACTTGCACTATGCCACCGCCGTATTGGCTACCACCACGCGCATTAACAGTGTACTAACACACCAGGAACGACCATGAACATTCGCCAAACTTTCAACCTTTGGGGTCCAACAAGCTTAGCGGTTCTGCTAGCGGCTAGCCTTGCAGGGCCTGCCTACGCACAACCCGCTAATGAACAACCGCCAGAAAATGAAGCTCAAGCGCTCAGCGCTGATGCCGTTGACAGTGCAGAACAGGTTGCCGCCCGAGATGAGCTGCCCCGCGGCCATTACCGTATACCAGAGCGCGGTGATGTGATTGGCGAGCGCTACACGGTGGTCGTGGAAAACCCCGATGAGACACTGATCGATATCGCTCGGCGGCACAATATTGGTTATGAAGAGATCCGCATGGCTAATCCCGATGTTAGCCTCTGGGTTCCTGGCCTAGGTACTGAGATTGTTATTCCTTCTCAATACCTGTTACCACCAGCACCCCGTGAAGGTGTTGTCGTCAATTTGTCTGAACTGCGTCTTTACTACTACCCGGCTAACAACCCTGGCATTGTTGAGACCTACCCGGTGAGCGTGGGCCGTGAAGAGTTTGCAACGCCCATCGGCATTACACGCACCACAGTTAAGGTCAAAGACCCAGCCTGGGCTCCGCCTGCTTCAATGCGCCGTGAAGCTGCCGCACGCGGCGAGCCAGCGCCTGCCATTGTACCGCCAGGTCCTGACAACCCACTCGGTGAGCATGCAATTTTATTGGCCATGCCTAGCTACTTGATTCATGGCACCAATCGTCCAGACGGCGTTGGTATGCGCGCCAGCCGTGGCTGTATCCGCATGTACCCCGAAGATATTGCTTCACTGTATGACCGTCTACCTAGCGGCACCCAAGTTAATTTGATGGATGCGCCTTTCAAAGCAGGCTGGGCTGAAGATGGCACGTTATTCGTTCAGTCCTTCCCACAGCTGGAAGAGAACGTTGGCGACTTCGAGCCAATGCTCAACGCACTTGAGCGGGTAACGGCGCTGACTGAAGACCAAGTTGAGATTGACCCAGAACAGGTCAAACGCGCCGTAGAAGCGCCAAACGGCCAGTTCATTGCCCTACATGGCCCTCAAGCACCACAGCCCGAGCCTGAGCCCGTAGAGCTATTTAACGAGGTTGAGCTTAGCGCGGCAGCACTCAGCGCTGAAGAAGAAGCCTGATACGCTTTTTAAAGAAAAAACTGAAGTAACAAAAAACCCCGCCGAGGCGGGGTTTTTTGCGTAGCTACTAATGCAAAACTGCTTGATGCAAAACTGCTTTCGTAACTACTTACAGCAACCGCTGAGAGAGCCTGGTGACTCCCCAGCAGCTCCAGGCAGAATTACTTCTGCATGGAACGCTGGAACATGCGGTTCATTTCTTCACGGTTCTGCTCAGACATCTGCAGAGCAGCCTGCGCATCGCGCTGGGCTTGGTTTGCAGTGTTCATAGCCTGTGAAGCCATGCTGCGTGCTTCTGCAGCGTCAGCCTGTGCAGATTCAGCAGTCATGCGAACTTCTTCCAGAGCGCTTGTAGAAGCACAACCAGCAAGAATTGCCAGTGAAGCAGCAGCAGCAGTCATTTTCAGAGTATTTTTCAGAGTCATAGTGTTCTCCTTGATCGTCCTTGGGTACTACATTAAGGGTATGACAAAGGTAAGGCTAAGTGCTTAGCTTAAATTTGTCTACCTGCGGTGCAGGTTCTCTACTTCGACTTGTGCCGAGAGGCACGCAAGTCAAACGCTGTTTTATAATAGACCACAGCGGTTGTCTATAGCCGCGAGCATAAAACCTAAAACTTCCTTCAACGGCGATAGCTTAACGGATCACTACACGGGTGCCAACACCCACAAGCTCTGCTAAGCGATCAATTTGTTCGTTCGTCACTGCTACACAGCCCTGAGTCCAGTGATGCCGCCCGTGAATATCAGGATCTGCTCTGCCTAGGCCATGAATGCCGATCGCTCCGCCAAGTGCCGTATTCTGCGGCGGATAGCCGTTACGTCGATAATAATCGAAGTAATTTTCATAGTCAGCTTGAGAATAGATGCCTTTCTCCAATGCCATACGCGCGTGGGGTGGCGTTGGATAATCTATACTCATAAAAGTGCGCCACTGGCTTTCGTAATTAAAACGATTGATACGAAACTCACCCAATGGTGTCACATTTCCTCCGCGAGTGCGCTGCGTTTTTGCTCCAGAGCGCCCTAACGAAATGGGTGCAAACCTCTCGACTAATTCGTTGCCACGAAAAACACTCAGCGCTGCCTCTTTATCGTCTACCAACACCCATAGCTCATTGCTGTGGCGAGGGACATGCGCTCGGGCTAGCAGCGTCTCGATTAAATCAGGAGAACTGGTATAGGTCGGCGTATTGACAGCAGCACTGGCAACAGCTGGCAAACTTAGCGCCATGGCTAAAAAACGTCGGCGATTGACAGGAATCATGGTAGCTCTCGAAACAAGTAAACCTGTGGTTGAGCGGCTAGGCGTCTCTGGTGGCATTTATACATTATTCCCACTTGCGCCGTTAGCAATTTCGTCACACGCGTGACACACAGCATGCTTAAAGGGCATAAGCAGGCTGTTAGTTGGCGTATATACATCAATTATTTTGCAATCCTTGCATCGTTACCACTCCAAGCTGGTTTCACGTAGTGCGCTGATTTCACGTTTTGCCGCGAGCAAGTTTTCCAGCAATTCGTGCCGCAAGGCTACCTGGCTCCCAACGGCAATCATCGCTGAGTTTTGAACAGCGCGACGTGCAACGCCATCACTACTGTGCAGGCGCTCTAGCTGCATCGTCAACCAATTCAACCAGCTTTCCGGCTGCTCTTTTAAGTCGCGCAGGCGCTGCAGCTCTGCCAGCGCAGGGCCGTCATGGGCAAGCAATACCTGCCAGCGCTGTTCATCTAAACGCGCATGCTCTGTCACTTCACGCAGTAGTGATGACAACGCCAGCTCGAAGAGCGCCAAGGCGCTCTCCTCCAATGCCATTTGACGAGCAGCAGCATGCTCATCATCGCCAGGGGGTATAGTGACAAGCAGCTCAGCTTGATAAAGCAGCTGATTGGTGCGTGAACGAGAACTCACTTACGCTTATCCTCCACGTGCCATTTGCCGCCATCAAACATCGCTTTCCAGCCTGTTGCCTTGCCCTCTTCATCGGTCATCACAAACTGCTCTTTACTCTTGCGTGAATAACGGATCTGAGCTGGACGACCATCCGGGTCTTCACTGGGCGCCTTGAGAATAAAGTGGTACTTCTCCGGCAACTCATCGGCGTGCGCTTTTAGCTCTTTCACCAGCGGTGGCCGTGTTTCGCGGTTTTTAGGGAATTTGCTCGCCGCCAGGAACAGCCCACTCGCACCATCACGCAGTACGTAATGATCATCTACCTTCTGACATGCCAACTCTGGCATGGGTATCGGGTCCATCTTCGGCGGCGCCACTTCACCGCTTCTCAACAGTTTGCGGGTATTTTTACACTCACTGTTGGTACAGCCAAAGTATTTACCAAAGCGGCCTGATTTCAACTGCATCTCAGAGCCACACTTATCGCACTCGATCACAGGGCCATCGTAGCCCTTGATTTTGAACTTGCCGCTTTCGACTTCATAGCCGTCACAATCCGGGCTATTACCGCAGATATGCAGTTTACGCGTTTCATCAATCAGATAGTTATCCATCGCCGTGCCGCACTTGGTGCAGCGACGCTTAGCGCGCAATGCGTTAGTTTCTGCCTCTTCGCCCGCATCTTCAGCAACAGCCTCTTCACCGGGGATAAGGTCAATAGTGGTTTTACAGCGCTCTTTGGGCGGCAAATTGTAGCCACTACAACCCAGGAAAACGCCCGTTGAAGCAGTGCGAATCTGCATGTGGCGGCCACAGGTAGGGCAATCGATATCCGTCGGCACCGGCTGATTTGGGCGCATCCCATCTTCACTTTCAGCTTTAGCCAACTCTTCGCGGAATTCGCCATAGAAAGCATCCAGCAGCGCCTGCCAGTTACGCTGCCCCTCAGCCACCTCATCCAGGCTATCTTCCATACGCGCGGTGAACGAGAAGTCCATCAGATCAGGGAACGACTCTTTCAGCCGCTCGGTGACGATATCGCCCAGCTTTTCAGCATAAAAGCGGCGGTTTTCCAGCTTCACATAGCCACGGTCTTGAATCGTCGAAATAATTGAAGCGTAGGTAGATGGACGACCAATTCCCTGCTTCTCAAGCTCTTTAACCAAGCTCGCTTCTGTGTAGCGGGGGGCTGGCTTGGTGAAGTGCTGCTGAGGATCAAGCGCAACTAGCGCCATGGGCATGCCCTTAGGTAAATCAGGCAGGCTTTGGTCTTCATTTTTACCGCTGGGTTTCATCACCCGAGTATAGCCGTCAAACTTCAGCACACGACCTTTGGCACGCAGCTCATAGCCATCTACCTCGACACTTAGTGTGCTTGAGAGATACTGCGCGGGGGTCATTTGGCAGGCCAAAAACTGACGCCAGATCAGCTCATAGAGCCGCTCAGCATCACGCTCCATACCGGCCAAATCAGTGGCTTTCCGCTCAACACTGGAAGGACGAATTGCTTCGTGAGCCTCTTGGGCGCTCTCTTTACTGCTGTAGCGATTAGGCGCTTCTGGCAAGTAGCGCTCACCGAACTCTTCGCTAATGTAGCTGCGTGCACTTTCCACCGCGTCTTTCGACAAATTGGTCGAGTCGGTACGCATATAGGTAATGTAACCCGCTTCATAGAGACGCTGAGCCATGGTCATGGTTTTCTTAACAGAAAATCCTAACCGGCCACTCGCCGCCTGCTGCAGGGTGGAGGTAATAAAGGGTGCAGTAGGCTTGGAGCTAGTGGGCTTATCCTCACGAGAGGTAATTGCCAACTTGGCTTTTCTAAGCTGTTCAATACGCGCCAGCGTGTCTTTTTCCGACGTCGGTCGGAAAGCCTTTCCGTCTTGACGCACCAAGGCAAAGCGCACCAGCTCGCCCTCGGGTGAGGCCAGGTCGGCGTGCACATCCCAGAACTCTTCAGGAATAAACGCCCGAATTTCACGTTCACGCTCAACGATTAAGCGAACCGCCACCGACTGAACACGACCGGCTGAAAGACCACGCGCTACTTTTGCCCATAGCAAAGGCGAAAGCATAAAGCCCACTACACGGTCGAGAAAGCGCCGCGCCTGCTGCGCCTCTACCCGAGGAATATTGAGCGTTCCAGGGGCTTTAAACGCATCTTGAATGGCATTTTTAGTGATTTCATTAAAAACAACACGCTTGTAACGGCTGTCATCACCACCGATGGTCTCGCGAAGGTGCCAAGCAATGGCCTCCCCCTCGCGATCCAAATCCGTTGCCAGATAAACAGCGTCAGCTTTCTCGGCTAGCTTCTTCAGCTCGGCAACGACTTTCTCTTTTCCGGGTAGCACCTCGTAGCGAGCTTCCCAGCCGTTATTGGGATCAATGCCCATGCGACGAATTAACTGATCTTGGCCTTTACGCTTTTTATAAACTTCTTTCTCTTCCGCCGACATCTTACGTGTCGCTGCGGCTTGGCGTGCGCGCTCCTGAGGGTCGGAGGCTGCCTTACCTGAGCCGCTGGTCGGCAGGTCACGAATGTGACCTACGCTCGACTTTACGATGAAATCGTTGCCGAGATATTTGTTAATCGTCTTCGCTTTAGCTGGCGACTCGACGATGACCAGTGACTTGCCCATAGTGCTCCACTTCCTAATGCACGGGCTGTCTCGCACGTGCTCTGAATTCGGTGCCGTATCATCGGGATACAACCGCCCGTGAAATGATACGGATGAAAAAATGCGCCTACCCTACCCCAGCCCTTGGCTAAGCGCCAGTAGCAACCGAGTAGCAGCGAGAATCCTTAAATTTCAGACAAAGAGTAGCTAGACACTAGACTGACACTGGCTTTACGGCAACCCAAAAAGCGCTGAAACAAACAAAACGCCCCCACCAGATAGGCGGGGGCGCGTTGAGCTAAGGCACTGTTTTAGGGTTTTTTCGGTGTCTTATCAGGCCCGCTAGCGCTATCAGACTTTGGCGTTTGCTTGTTTTCTGTTTCATTAGGAGTCGAGGGTTTAGACGCCTTATCATTAGTCGCTGCGGTTGGCTTCACCGATGATAATTTAGCCGCCGCTGGCTTGGCAGGCTCAGCTTTGGGCACTGCTGTTGGCTTCGCAGCCTCAGGCTTGATAGCCGTTGGCTTGGTAGGTTCAAGCTTAACAGCTTCTGCCAACTTCGCAGCCTTAGGCTTGATTGCCGTTGGCTTAGCAGGCTCAGGCTTGGCCTGCGCTGCTGGCTTCGCAGCCTCAGGCTTGATAGCCGTTGGCGTCTCAGGTTTGGCTTTTGCTGCCGACTTTGCCGCCGCAGGCTTGGTTGCCGTTGGCTTAGCAGTCTCAGGTTTGGCCGCCGCTGCTTGCTTTGCAGATTTAGGCTTAGCTGCAGCCGGTTTAACGGCGTTAGGCATAGGCTTAGCTGTAATCTCTGCTTTGGCGTTCGCTACTGGCGCCTTGGCAGCTGGTTTAGCCTCTTTTTTTACCGCTTTCGGCTTAGCTTGCGCCTTGGGCTTGGCTGGCGCTACCGCTTTGGGCGGGCGCGCTTTATCAAATAACGCTTTAATCTGGGTAAAACGCTCGGCTGCGTGCTCAGAAAGTTCGCCGCTGGCGCCAAACACATGCTCTAGGTGTTTTATATGGCCGTCGATATCGCTGTTACTTTGACCAGCAAGCAAGTCAGGCAGTGAAGCCAATGCCTTTTCACGATCCAGTTTCAAAATAAAGAATTGCTCACGCACTAAGTGCTTAAACTCACTAAGCTTAATGCCTGGCTCAAGCTCTGACCGCGAGGCGCGTAGACGCTTAAAGTTACGCTCATCCGTCGCTGGGGCTCCACCTACTATATAAATAACTGAGCGCATGACGGCTTCATGAGCGCCGCCAAGAGCAATTTTTTCCCGCAAGGCTTCCTGGCGCTGTTCAATAAACCGACGATGCTCAGGCTCAGCACCCGGACGCCGACGGTGCACATGGGCATCACCATATAGCCCAACAGCAGCTTGCAGAAGCGGTTGGCCATAGATATCCATAAACATTTTTTCAGTATTGCTATCACGCAAATCACGCATCGCGTTCAGGCCAGCTACCAGTTGGTCTGAGCCAATGGTTTCAAGGGTCTTGAATAGATTATCTTGCGACACTGGGTGGCGGTTTTCGCGTATCGCATCTGCCATCACCGGCAGCGGTACTGAAAGCGGGTTGCGATCCGACAACAGCTTGTAGCCCATACGGATTGGGTGCATGCGACGCATTAGGCGTGCGGACTCTGGCGTAATCATGGCTTTTATCCAGGGCTGTATGAAGAGCCGGTATATGCCAAGATTTATTTCAGAAATACGTGCCACCGTTGCAAAGCGACGGTCGTCTTCAGGCTTGTGCATGACAGCGCTGTCAAGCTCTGCAAAATCACGTGCCTGGAATTCAAGCAGGTAATCCCGTTCAAATAACGTTGCATCTTTCCCCTCTCGCGCGGACGTAACCTTCGTCTCATATAAGCCTGGGGGCAGCACGTCGATATAATCCATGTTCGCGGTGAACTCGGCATGCTCTTTACGCGAAACACTGCCAGATACAAAAATGCCCAAATGACCGGTAGTATCATGCTGGCAATAGACGATGGTCTGCTCATTGGCAATAATGTCATCGACATCTTCATACAAGTCACGAATCCAGCCCAATGCTTGGGGCGGCGGAGTAATATCATCCCCACGCGAGCAGAAGACCACGACGGGAGAACGCACATTACGCAAGTCGATGCGACGCCCATCGCGTGTCACCAACTGCGCGGTAGAAAGACGATTACCGACAAACAGGTTATCGACAATATATTGAATCTCTTCCCCTCCTAGTACGACATGCCCCCCCCACCAGCGCTCAAACTCAAGGTATCGACCTGCTTCTGTGTCGATATTGTCATAAAGGTGGTACTGCTTTTTCCAGTAAGTATTGGCAGGATTAAGACGCTCAAAGTTTTGTACCAGCAAAGCGCCATCAAAAAGGCCATTACCGAGATCACTGGCGAGCGCAGTCATCCAGCTTCCTCCCGACATACCGCCGGTATAGCGCATCGGCGCTTTACCATGCTCACCCGCCCAGTAGGAGAGCGGAGCGCCCGCTATCAGGATAGGGCCAAACACGTCGGGCTCGAGTGCCGCCGCCATCATTATCTGCCAGCCTGCCTGACAATTGCCCACCACCATCGGCTTTTCAGTGGTTTCAGGATGCAATTCAATCACGTAGCGTAAAAAGGCAATTTCGGACTCGACCACATCCTCAACGGTTTGACCCGGCTCAGGGAATGGTAGAAAGCCGATAAAGTAGCAGGGGTGACCTGCTTTAAGCGCCACACCTAGCTCACTATCGGGTTTAAAACCACCAATTCCTGGTCCATGCCCCGCGCGCGGATCTACGACCACAAAAGGGCGTTTCTTTAGATCAATCTCAGTACCTTCATGGGGCAATACACGTAACAGCTCATAGTTGGTTGGTCGTGGCAATGTCCGCCCGTCCATCAATACCTCGGTATTGAAGCCAAGCACACTGGGCTTGGTTTGCTCCATATGCTCAAGGTACTGATTGCCACGCTCGCGCATTACATCAAGATATAAAACGCTGCGCTCAACGCTGTCGCGCCAGTAATCAAACGCCGCTCGCCCGAACCCGAAAGGGTCAAATAGAGAAACAAGCGCCTCATTACCGGGCACACTAGTGGAACCATTTTTCTGCTTCAGCCATCCACTTGTATAAGCGGCACCGGGAAGCAAAGGATTGGCGAGAAAGTTCATAGGTTCTCCCATTGGATTGATGCATCGGCATCAAACCCGAAAGCAATGATGCTGCAGTGCAATATAGTTTAGGCTACATCGGCCATTCCGTCGATCTTTAACCCAGACAAATAATACAAATGCGACTAATGACCTCCTGCTTAGGCAGCCTGAAAGGTTCAGTGGTAGCATGCTTTTCGCTGGCGTTGAAGCATGAAATTGCAATTAATGATTACGTCGATATAGGGCGTTCACTACGAGGCTGTTATGTCCCCTCCCAATCTGCTTAATCGCCTTACATTTCGGCAACTACAGGTATTCCAGGCGGTATACAGTCAGCGCTCTTATTCGCGTGCGGCAGAACTATTAGGGCTTACTCAACCCGCCGTTAGCGCACAAATTCGCCAGCTTGAATTGGCATTAGGCCAAACGCTGTTTAATTATTCCGCTAAGACGCTGCACGTACTTCCTTCAGCCGACACACTTGCCCACTCAACGCGGGAAATTTTTGGTCAGCTGTCGCGCCTGCAAATGAACTTATCTGATATTAACGGCAAAATCAGCGGAGAACTTAACCTTGCCGCGGTGTCATCCGCTCAATACGTTGTGCCTTATTTACTTGCACGCTTTCGCGCACACTACCCAGACGTGCTGGTTCGCTTAAAAGTCTGTAACCGACAGCAGGCGCTGGAGCGGCTCACCAAACAGGAAGATGATCTGGTCATTATGGCAATGGTTCCCGAGGACGACCGCCTAGTAGTAATGCCGATACTTGATAACGAATTAATTGCCGTTGTATGGCCAGAGCATCCGCTACTGTCTATGCCGGAGCCTTCATTGGCTGACTTTGCACGCCACTATGTACTGATGCGCGAGCCCGGCTCAGGTGTGCGCAATGCCTTCGAGCAAACGGCTGCTAACCAGCAAGTCGCCCTACCCCACTGCATTGAATTAGGCACGAATGAGGCTATCAAAGGAGGGGTAATGGCGCACTTGGGTGTGGCCGTGCTGCCTCGTTTAGCGGTACAGCTGGAGCTTGAGCAGGGCTTGCTTTATGAGCTTGGCTTGCCGGATTTTCCTATACACCGATCATGGTGCACGGTGTATTCGCGGGAGCGATCTCCCACACCGGTTGCTGCGCTTTTTTTAGGTTTCATTCGCGAGCATTTAGCCGACTATCGCCGCCACTTCCAAACACCTCCAGCACCGCTACCAAGCCACGGCGTGGCATGTTTGCCAATGCTTTCGTCCTAATGCTTAGGGGGATCAGGCGGTGTCTTGTTGGTCATTAAATATGTTACATTAGCGTCTATTAGTCTGATTGATTATCTAACCAGTTATGCATCAATTGGCAGGTTTGTATCCCATGCCGGTCGCACAATAGAGAGGCTCTGTCACTATGAGCAATAACCCCACCCAACGCGTGTCCAGTGGTGAAAAATACCGCAACGAACATGGCATGTCGGTGATCAAAGATGGCATGAAGCAGCGTAAAGAGCAGGCAGAAGCCCCTACTCTTGAGCGCAAGCCAAAGTGGCTACGAGCCCAGATCCCGGGTGGCGAGCGTTTTGAAGCGGTTAAGAAGAATGTCGCGACGCACCGGCTAAGCACGGTCTGTGCTGAGTCACACTGCCCCAATATGGGTGAGTGTTGGAGTAACGGGACCGCTACGATCATGCTGATGGGGTCGGTCTGTACACGCGCCTGTCGATTCTGCGCAGTGGATACCGGTAACCCTCAGGGCTGGTTAGATCATGAAGAGCCGGAAAATACCGCTAAATCGGTTGAGCTAATGGGCTTGCGTTATATAGTGCTGACCTCGGTCGACCGTGATGACCTGGACGATGGAGGCGCAACGCATTACGCCAACTGTATTCGTGCCATTAAAGCGCGTACGCCTGATGTCGTTGTAGAAGCGCTAACCCCTGACTTTGATGGCGAAACGTCCGCTATTGAGCGAGTGGTCGATTCTGGCTTGCAGGTATTCGCGCAAAATGTTGAAACGGTAGAGCGTTTAACAAGACGCGTACGCGACCCGCGGGCTGGCTATCGTAAAACGCTTGATGTGCTTGCCCATGCTAAGCGCTACCGTCCTGACATCATCACTAAGACCAGCTTGATGCTCGGCTTAGGTGAAACCGATGAAGAGATATTACAAACCTTTGACGACCTACGTGAGATCGGTGTCGATATCGTGACGCTCGGCCAGTATCTGCGTCCGACTAAAAACCATCTATCTGTAGAGCGCTGGGTAACACCTGAAGAGTTTGATCGTTATCGCGTTCTTGGCCTGGAAAAAGGCTTTATGGAAGTTCCCTCCGGCCCCTTAGTGCGATCAAGCTATCGCGCTGACAGGGTCTTTGAGAAAAACAATCTGGGGCTTGCCTCACCCGCCTCAGTGCCCGGTCAGGAACAGCAAGCGAACCACAACCTTATCCCTACGCTTAACGTTGGATAGAACCAGACACCTTACATTTGCATGACTCTTTGTCGCTATAAAGATGTCGCAAAACCGGACTTTATAGCGGCAGTGGATTTTTGCTAGGCAGTAGAGGACGCTTTAACTTTGCTGCTAGAGCCTGCGCTAACTGCTCTCCTACACAGTGATCGCTGGGGAGCTTAACAAGATCAGCCAGTTTCACCATAGACATTCCCGCATAGCCGCAAGGGTTAATGCGCGAAAAAGGGCTGAGGTCACCATCAACATTTAATGCCACCCCGTGAAAGCTTGCTCCCCTTCGAATACGCAACCCGAGTGATGCGATTTTCGCCTCACCCATCTCGGTGGGCACATAAACGCCTGGCGCATCCGGCCGAGCACGCGCTGTAACACCATAGCCGTTTAGCACGTCGATGACGGCATTTTCCAGCGCAGTTACCAACTCACGCACCCCAATATTACTCCGCCGCACATCTAGCAGTGGGTAGAGTACTACCTGCCCTGGCCCGTGATAGGTGACCTGCCCACCCCGATCCGTATGTACCACCGGAATATCACCCGGCATGAGCAAATGCTCCGGCTTACCCGCCTGGCCTTGCGTAAAAACAGGGTCATGCTCAACAAGCCAGAACTGATCCGGCGTTGCTGAGTCACGGGTATCGGTCAGCGCACGCATCGCCTCCCATACCGGCTGGTAGGGTTGGCGACCCAAATTGTGAAATTCAATTGGCGCTGAAAATTCCACGCTTAAACCACCATATGAACGCGACCGGTCGCCTTTAAGTCTTCGAACAGCTCTTTAATTTGCTGCTCTCCGGTGGCTCGAATCATCACTCGCACAGACTGGTAACGACCGTTACGGCTGTCGACTACCTGCATTGTGGTTGCATCAAAATCCGGCGCATGGCGCACAATGACCTGACAAACACAGGCTGGAAAATCGTCAGCTGCATCACCAACAACTTTTAATGAGTAATCACAGGGAAAAGTGATTTTAGGTGGCTCTAGCGCCACCGGTTGACGCAAATCGCGCAATCCCTTGGGAGTACCTTTTTTCATGTCGAACTCATCATCACAATTGCATAAATTAAGCTTGGCGAAGGTCTAAATATTAGTCGTCTTAGTCAGTAAAGTTGCTGATCAGGCCGCTGAAAAAGCGCCGCACCTGGTCAAATAGGCGCTTGAAAAGACCACCCTCTTCAACATTCTCCAGTGCCACCAAGCGACGTTCGCCGACAACTTCATCACCTAAATGGACTTCCAGTGTGCCCACTTCGTCACCCACTGCGATGGGGGCCTGTAAATCAGAATCAAGATTTAGCCGCGCCCGCAGCTCTTCGTTACGATTACGCGGCAGTGTCATAAAGACTTCTTCATCAACGCCCACGCGCAGTTCATTAATGTCGCCCCCCCAAATGCGCGGTGTCGCGAGTACTGCACCTCGCTCATAAAGCTTGGTAGTCTCATAAAAACGGAAACCATAGCTAAGCAGTTTTTGCGTTTCCTGAGCGCGCGCTTCTTCTGAACTGGTTCCCATCACCACAGAAATTAAGCGCATATCATCGCGCTTAGCCGACGCCACTAAACCAAAGCCTGCTTCTGTGGTCCAGCCGGTTTTCAAGCCATCAACGGTAGGGTCACGCCACAGCAAACGGTTGCGGTTGGGCTGGTCGATGCCGGCAAAAGAGAACGTCCGCTGGGAGTAGATTGCGTAGTGCTCTGGGTAATCATTGATAATATATTGCGACAACAGCGCCATATCACGGGCGCTTGAGTAGTGGTTATCACCCGGCAGACCGGTTGCATTCTGGAAGTTAGTGTTATGCATGCCCAAGCGCGTAGCGTGCTGGTTCATCAAGTCAGCAAAAGGCGCTTCACCGCCCGCTAAGTGTTCAGCCATGGCCACACTAGCATCGTTGCCTGAAACAATAATAATGCCGTGAAGAAGGTTATCTACTGATACCTGATCACCAACTTCAATAAACATTTTAGAGCCACCTGTGCGCCAGGCATTCTCACTAATGTTGATCATATCCGTTAGGTTGATGGAGCCGCGATCAAGCTCCCTCTCCACTAAATAGGCGGTCATTAACTTTGTGAGGCTTGCAGGTGGCAGGCGCTCATCTGAGTTATGTTCCGCTAATACCCGACCGCTATGTGCGTCCATCAATATCCATGAACTTGCCGCTAGCTGAGGTGCAGCCGGAATAATAGTTTGCGGCTGCGGCACTGCCGGTTGCGGAACTGACTGGGCAATGGCAGGTATGGCAACGGATGCCATAGCAGCAACAACAACACACAGCCGAGCGGAGCGACTAATGGATGTAAACACGTTCATAACGACAGTCTCACTTACTTGAAAGCTTACTTGCAAAGCTAATTTGTAAAAAACGGCGGCGCGTAAACCGCACCATAGAAAATACATAGGGTGTTAATTATCGCACAACAAACACTTGGGGGAAGCCTGCTTGACGCAGCGCCTCTCTAGCCTGGGACTCTTGCGCAGGTGCAATCGGGCCTACTTGTACGCGGTACATATCCGCATCGTTCATTATGCGTACTGAATGGGGCTGCTCGCCTTCCAGACGCTGCTGTAACTGCTGAGCGCCTTCCGGATTACCCAAAGCGGCTATTTGCAAATACACAGCATCACCGGTACCGCTAGCTGTTGGCGAGGCTTGCTGTGATGGCGTCGCTTGCGAAGCCGCAGGTGCAGCTGGCGCAGCCGCTAGACGTTGCTCTGGCATAGCGCTCGCTGCAGGTGCTTGTCGCTGGCTTTGCGAAGGCGAACTGTTTGCTCCCCCGCGTTGGGCCAACCACTGTTCTGGGTCGATCGCTTCAACCTTAACGGGGCCGGTACCATTATCAAGGAAACCAAGACGAGCCGCCGCTGCGTAGGATAGATCGATTTCTCGATCACTATGGAATGGTCCGCGATCATTAACTCTCACAATAACCGACTGGCCACTATCCAGACTTGTTACCCGCGCAAAGGTGGGCAACGGAAGCGAGCGGTGAGCCGCTGACATTTTGTACATGTCATAAATTTCACCGTTGGACGTGGCATAACCGTGAAATTTTTCACCATACCATGAGGCAGTGCCGCGCCTTTCGTAACCAGTCGCGTCGGGCAGCACTTGATAGGTTTTACCCCATACCTCATAGGTCGGGCGATTGCCGCCTCGGGAAAGTTGCTCTATGCGCGGTTCAGCATCCGGCACTTTGGTCACATCAGGTGGCTCAAGGGGATAGGCATCCCCACTCATGGCATAACGCCCGCCGCTAGTGGCAGCCGCCGTCGAGGCCGCTGGAGCCGCCGATTGGCTAGTCGAACTAGGCGCATCAACGCGCTGCGTTTCGTTGCTGGCACAACCACTAATCAGCGCGAGCAAAGTCACGATCCCACCTGCCCGCTGCGCTCTTTTCAACTGATCTTTAGTCATCCTGCTGCTTATCAGCCAATTTTTTGCCAGCATCATACTCATGCCTCGTCCTCATACTGCTCAGCAATCGCTTCGGCTAACTCTGATACAGCCATGGCATAGAGGTGGCTATGGTTATAGCGAGTAATCACGTAAAAATTGAACTCACCAAACCGGTAACGGGTCTCGCCATCGGCGAATTCAAGCGCCAAAGGTACTACTAGCAACTCATCGTCTAATGGCTCGGCTGGCTCAAACCCATGCTCAGCAAGCTCCGCCACACTCACGGTGGGCGCCGATGTTTGATTGAAAGAGAGCTCTTGCATCAACCCTTCAGGCATCTCTTCAGGACCACTCGCCTGATGGTAAATAGGTGCGCCAGCCACCCAGCGGTGTTCGGCAAAGTAATTGGCTACACTGCCAATGGCGTCCACCGGGTTTTCCCACAGATCGCGAATACCATCATCATCGAAATCAACGGCGTAAGCTTGATAACTAGTAGGAATGAACTGGGGGTAGCCCATTGCTCCGGCATAAGAACCACGTAACTCGGTCGGGTCAACCTGCTGTTCATAGGCAATACGTAAAAATGCGGCTAACTCACCACGAAAAAAAGTGCCCCTTACCGGGTGATGAAAGGCCAGCGTTGCCAATGAATCAAGCACACGATGCTGCCCTTTATGGCGTCCATAGTAGGTTTCTACGCCAATAATGGCGGTAATGATCTCCGCAGGTACACCGTAGATACTTTCAGCGCGTGCCAAAGTCTCAGCGTGCGCCTGCATAAATTCAACGCCCTCTTGAATACGCTGCTCAGTGAGAAAAATAGCGCGGTACTCATGCCATTGCAGGCGGCGCTCAGCGGCACCCTCCATTGCATCTAAGACACTTTGGGTAAAATTGGCCTGCTCTAAGGCTTCGACTAACCACGCTTGCGGTACGCCCTGCTCAACCAGCTCATCCACCAAGGCTTGGGTATCGTCATGCTGAGATGGAGCAAAATGATGTTGCGCAGACTCATCAGCAAATAATGTAGGCGTTGCCCAGCACATCAATGCTGCCAGCAAACAGCTGCTCGCCTTTCTGTGGACCTTGTTCATTGACTCTCCATTCCTGAACTCTCTATTCCAGAACCGTCCATTCCCGAGCAACGCGCGCGCGAATCAGTAAAAAGTTTATCTCTAACGCGACAGCAAACGGCGGTGGGCATGTATCGACATGAGAATACCGAAACCAGCCAACAAGGTCACGCTTGAGGTGCCACCATAACTTACCAACGGAAGCGGTACGCCAACCACGGGCAAAATGCCGCTCACCATTCCCATATTGACAAATACATAGATAAAAAAAGTTAAGATAATACTGCCTGCCACCAAGCGGCCAAACGTGTCTTGTGCGCCGCTCGCCATCCACAGGCCTCGGCTCACAATCAACAGATAAAGGCACAGCAGCACCACCATTCCCACTAAACCGAACTCTTCTCCTAACACGGCAATAATGAAATCGGTATGTCGCTCTGGCAAAAACTCTAACTGAGACTGTGTTCCCTCAAGCCATCCTTTACCCCAGACGCCTCCACTGCCAATCGCCGTGGTAGATTGAATAATATTCCACCCTGATCCCAACGGATCGCTCTCAGGGTTTAAAAACGTTAATACGCGCTGGCGCTGGTAGTTGTGCATGTTCATCCACAAAGCGGGAATACACGCAGCACCCACCACAGCCACAAAACCAATTAAACGCCAAGACAAACCCGCCAATAGCACTACGATGATCGCCGCACTCGATATCAGTAGTGAGGTACCCAAATCAGGTTGAATTGCCGTAAGCACTACCGGCACGCCAATAATGACAGCGCAAACGATGATATCGCGCAGGCGCGGTGGTAATTCACAGCGGTTAAGATAGGCCGCCACCATTAATGGCACCGCTAGCTTCATCATTTCTGATGGCTGAAAGCGTATAACACCAGGGATCACTAACCACCGCTTAGCACCCATCCCCACATCGCCCACCAGATCAACTGCAACTAGCATTGCTACGCCAATTAAGTAGGCCAGCGGCGCCCAACGCAGAAACGTGGATGGCGAGAACTGGGCAATGATCACCATCCCCACGAGCGCTATACAAAAACGCACGCCCTGGGCAATCACGGCGTCGATTGACTGCCCTGAAGCGCTATAAAGAACGATTAAACCACTACTCATCAACAGTAGCAGTAGACCAAGCAGCCATGGATCAATATGAATTCGTTCCCAGATGCTCTTTCGACGTGCAATACCGCTGGTAGGAGGACGAACAGGGTAGCCTCGCATGGATCGGGCAATAAACTGCCAAGGCATGGCTTAGTTACCCTCCACATTGGCATTATCTTCTTGCAGCACTTCACGCACCTCGTCAACGTCCGGCGCATCGCTTTTCAGTATCCAAGCATCTGTCATTGCGCGAGCCAAATGGGCAGCATGGGTACTACCACCACCGGCATTTTCGACAATCACTGACACCGCAATTTGGGGGTCTTCTAACGGCGCAAAGGCCATAAATAGCGCATGATCACGTAACCGTTCGGCTAACTCGTCGGCGTTATAACGCTGATCCTGGCCAAGCGAAAAGACCTGTGCCGTACCTGACTTACCGCCCATCCGGTACTCAAGGCCAACGCCTGTCCGACGGGCCGTGCCTTCATTGCCACTAATAACCTTTTCCATACCGCTGAATACGCGATCCCACCAGCTGTCATTGGCGAGCTTAATATCATCCAACGTATCAGGCAGATCACGTGGCACCGGTGTATCGCCTATCTGGCGCGCCAAGCGAGGCTTTACCCAATGCCCACGGTTGGCCAGAACTGCCGTAGCACTTGCAAGCTGAAGTGGTGTGACTTGCCAGTAGCCTTGCCCAATACCTACCGACAGCGTTTCGCCGGGGTACCACGGCTGATTGAAGCGACCACGCTTCCAATCCCGGGAGGGCATTAAGGCCCCGCTTTCACCTTGTACATCATGGGCAACACGCTGCCCAAACCCAAAGTTGCTCATTTGCTCATGCAGGTTGTCGATACCCAGATCATGCGCCAAGGTGTAATAGTAAGTATTATTTGAGACCGCAATCGAGCGCTCCATATCCACACGACCATGCCCCCAGCGCAGCCAATTTCGATAGCGGCGAGAGTCATTAGGTAGCTGATAAAAGCCAGGATCATTGATAGTGCTATCGGGAGTGATGACCCCTTCCACTAAACCCGCCAACGCTAAAAACGGCTTAATCGTTGAGCCAGGCGGATAATGCCCACGAATGGCACGGTTAAACAGCGGTAGATCAAGGTCTTCCTGTAAGCCGCGATAAGAAGCAACATCAATACCCGTCACAAACTGGTTACTGTCAAACCCGGGTGTGGATACCATCGCGAGGATTTCACCAGTATCCGGCACAATGGCGACTATTGACCCACGGCGACCATCAAGCAGTTCGTAAGCCAGCATCTGCAATGATCTATCCAGCGTTAGGGTCAAATTCTCGCCTGGCACTGGATCTGTACGCCCTAACTCTCTTAACACCCGCCCCCGGGCATTGGTTTCCACTTTGCGCAAACCCGCCTGGCCGTGCAGCTCTTCTTCATAAAAGCGCTCAATGCCGGTTTTACCAATAAAGTGTGTCCCCGCGTAACGACCCGTATCTAGCGTTTCCATCTCTTCAGCGTTAATCCGACCCACATAACCTAACGCATGGGCCATGACTTCTGCATCGGGATAGAATCGTAGTGGCTGGGCCTCTACTTCAACACCAGGCAGGCGGTGACGATTGACCGCAAGGCGGGCAATTTGGTCTTCATTAAGATCGCTAGTAAGCAGTGCAGGCTGAAACGGCCGTTGCCGCTGACGTGAGCGTACATTGAACGCCTCAATCTCTTCTTCAGGCAGTTCAAGCAGCTCCACCAGTAATGCCAAGGTCTCATCTAAGTTATCGACGCGCTCACGGACCAGGGTCAAATTGTACGTTGGCCGATTTTCAGCCAGCAGTACGCCGTTACGGTCGTAGATCAAACCTCGATTGGGAGGAAGAGGCTCTACCCTTACGCGGTTATTTTCAGATCGGGTGCTGTAAAGGTCATGCTGAACAATTTGCAAATAGACAAGACGACCCATCAACAAACCTGCCAGGGTCAATACCAATAATATAGCGAGCAGCGCTCTAACACGAAAAACACGCAATTCTTGCTCAGAGTTTTTTAGCGTATTAGGGCGCTTGAGCATGGCAACGATGACTCTCAAAACAGACATTGGGCGCAGCAGGTTATGAAAAGTGATTACTCACCCTTCAACCGTTAGCGGTGATAAGGGTGACCCACCAGTAGTGTCCAGGCACGATATAGCTGTTCGGCCAACATAATACGTACCAAGGGGTGCGGCAGCGTGAGCGGCGAAAGCGACCAAGCTTTTTCAGCCATCGCTGAAAGCGATGGTTCAAGGCCGTCTGGCCCACCGACCAATAACACAATATCGCGTCCGGTCATTCTCCAGGCGTCAGCTTCTTGAGCCAGTTGCTCGGTGGTCCAGGGTTTGCCTTTCACTTCTAAGGCCACTATATATTCGTCGCCACGCAGCTTGTCTCGAATACGCTGCGCTTCTTGGGCACGCGCTTTAGCAATATCGGCATTCTTGCCACGCTGGCCGAGCGCAATTTCTTCAATCTCAAGATGAAAATCTTTAGGCAGCCGTTTTCGATAGGTTTCCACGCCCTCTTCTACCCAGGCTGGCATTTTGTTACCTACCGCTAACAGCCGGATTTTCATGACATGCTGGCCCGCTCATGAAAGCGCTCAAGCGTTTCACTAATGACATTTGAATCACTGGGTAGATCTGCCCATAACCGCTCCAGGTCATACAGCACCCGTGCTTCAGGCATCATTACATGTACCACTACGTCACCGAGGTCAACTAACACCCAGTCAGCGTTATCACCGCCTTCGACGCCTAACGGACCTAGGCCTGCAGCTTTGGCTTTTGCAACAACGTTCTCAGCAATAGCCGCCACATGCCGAGTGGACGTTCCACTGGCAATCAACATGAGGTCAGTTACCTCGGTTAATTTAGCAACATCTAAATGCGTAATGTCACGTGCTTTCAGTTCTTCTAGCGCGTCGACCGCTAGTTTTTTCAATGTATCGATGTGCATGACTCCTAAAGACAACCTCATTGGGTAATCGGTCAATAAAGCCGGCCATTGTAGCGGCTTCTTTGCTGACTGCCAGCGCTATTCGCTCTGCTGATAAAGTCCACGCTGCTTAATAGCCTTCTCAACGGGCTCTGGAACTAGATAACGTATGCTTTTTCCCGTTTCTAAACGCTCCCTGATATAGGTTGCTGAAATTGCCATGAGCGATGGCAATTCAAGCATTAAGTACCCTCCACAGGGCTGGCGCATTAATTCCTCTACGCTATCGACTGCACGAGAGCCCACCAGTTCCATTAAAGGCACAGGCAAAGGTTCGCCATATCCAGGTCGCGCAATCACAACTAAATGGGCGAGTGCGAATAGTTGCTCAGGCTGGTACCACTGCGTAAGTCGCAAGAAAGCATCGTAGCCAATGGCCATTGTTAAGCGCGCCTGTTCACCGAACTCACTGCGTAGTTCGACAAGCGTGTCCACACTGTAGGAAGGGCCGTCACGGTGCAGTTCACGATCATCTGCAATCAGTCCTGGTGTGTCTCCAATTCCGGCTTTTAAAAGCGCAAAACGCTGCTGCGCAGACACTTGTGGCCGACCGCGTAAAGGCGGCTGCTGTGCGGGTATCATATGCAGTTGGTCTAGCTGCAACGCTTCTTTCAGTTCAACCGCACTGCGCAAATGTCCCAAATGAACAGGGTCGAATGTGCCGCCTAACATGCCAATTCGAGGCGCAAGGCTATTCATCCTATTTTCTCATTGTTCCAACGGCTCATTCACGCACCTGACCATCACCAAAGACTACGTATTTCTGGGTAGTGAGGCCCTCCAAGCCTACCGGGCCCCGGGCGTGAAGCTTATCGGTTGAAATCCCAATCTCAGCCCCTAGCCCATACTCAAAGCCATCTGCAAAACGAGTGGAGGCATTAACAATCACCGAACTGGAATCCACCTCAGCCATAAACCGCCTTGCCAGAGAGTAATCCTGAGTGACGATGGCGTCAGTATGGTGAGAACCGTAATGCTCTATATGGGCGATGGCGTCATCCATCCCATCGACCACTTTTATGGCCAACACAGGCGCTAAATACTCTGCATACCAATCTTCTTCACTGGCAGCAACTGCCTGTGGTAGCAGTGCCTGAGTACGCTGGCAACCGCGAAGCTCCACCTCATGTTCGGCATACGCTCGCGCCAGCTCTGGGAGTAGTAGATCAGCAATAGGTGCGTCAACCAGCAGGGTTTCCATAGTATTACAGGTACCATAGCGATGGGTTTTCGCATTAACTGCAATGGCTAACGCCTTAGCAGGGTCGGCGGTTGTATCAATGTAAACATGGCAAACACCATCAAGGTGTTTGATGACGGGTACGCGGGCGTCACGGGAGATGCGCTCAATCAGCGACTTACCACCTCGTGGAATAATCACATCGACATATTCCGGCATACTGATCATCTGCCCCACCGCCGCACGGTCAGTGGTCGCTACGACCTGAACGCTACCGGCGGGAAGGCCTACATCTGCTAGCCCCGATTGAATGCAGGCGCTAAGTGCAGCATTGGATTCGCTCGCCTCTGAACCTCCGCGTAATATGCAGGCATTGCCCGATTTTAAACACAGACTGGCGGCTTCCAGCGTCACATTAGGACGGGATTCATAAATGATGCCAATAACGCCCAACGGCACGCGCATTTTACCCACTTGAATACCGCTGGGGCGATATCGCATATCACTAATCTCGCCGACTGGGTCGGGCAAGGCCGCGACTTGATGCAGACCGTCGATCATGGCATCAATACGTGCGTCATTTAGCGCTAAACGATCTAGTAGCGCCCTGTCTAATCCGCTTTGCTGACCACGCTGTAAATCCGCCGCATTGGCGTCTAGAATGCTCTCACGCGATTGCGTTAACCGCTGAGCCATAGCCAGTAGAGCGCGATTTTTCAACCCAGTATCCGCACGGCGTAGTTCGCTGGCAGCGCGACGAGCCGACTGGCCCAGTGCCTGCATATAGGCGGGCACATTACCGGCAGATAAATGCTGTTGTGCCTCGTCTTGGAACGGTGTTGAAACGCTCATGCTATCTCCGTGGGTGGTTGCGTACACTGTTGTTAGGAAACCTAGGTTAATTTAAACGCTGGGAACAGTATCGAGAGGCTCCCCAGTCTGTCTCATAATACTAACTACCTATGGCTGGCGAGCGTATTAATGAAGCCATCTTTCACGTTCATACTTATGCTACGCCATTTCGACGTTATACTGAGGATAATTAAACCGCTACTGTATGCAGTGTTCGGACACCTCTGGTTATTCAGGATGAATAGTAAGCCACCATGCAAAGCAAGTACAAAATCCGCCTTCTGCGCGCCAACCTTTTAGCAGCCGCTGTCGCCTTGGCGCTATGGACGCCCGCCACCAACCCGACCACGGCATTAGTGCTGTGGCTTTCCGTAGGCTGGCTGCTTATCACTGCATTAACGCTGGATTTTAGCCATCGCCGTTCGCGTGGCATACCTTGGCAAGCATTACCTGGCGCTCTGCTGGTGGGATTGATTGCTACTGCTCCGGAACGTCACGGCATTTTGGTCTGGGCGTGGGCGGCCATGCTAATGCTGCCTCAAAAAAACTGGGTTATTGCCTTCAATCTCAGTGCCGCACTAGTAAGTGCAGTGATGGTGGCACCAGTACTGGGTAAACCTGAATTTCTGTTATTAATCTGCTCAATGCTGATTCTGGGCTTGCTTGCCTTATCGCGCGCTCAACAGCTGATCGATATCAATGGCTCGATTCGTCAGCGTTTACGCTTGATACCGGGATTGAACCTGTGGGCGGGTGAACAGCTTCTACGCGACATGACTAGAGAACAAACTCGCTGCGAGCGTGAAGGTATTCACGCAGAAATATTTATTTTGCATGTTAAGCGCCACCAGCTGTGGACGACAGCACAGAAACTGTGCGAATTAACCTACGACTTTGAAAATGTATATCGTTTAAACAGCACTACTCTGGTTACCTTAATGCTTTCGCGCTCGCCAAAAGAAGCCGCTCAACGGCGAGCTCGGCTGCTAGCGGGCTTGCCAGACAATATTACTAGCGAGCACTTGGAATTGATTGACATCGAACCCGCAACACTGACGCTGTTCGAGATGAGCAAACTTCCAAGCGAACGCGTGCGGGAAACAACATGACTGAATACCAAATTCCGAAGCGCTTAATGACCGTTGCCTATAGCGCAAGTATCGCTTTAGTGATCGGCTATGCGCTATGGCTTTATGCAATGGGTGAGTATCGTGACCTGCTGGTTCCTACGTTTATAAGCCTACTACTCGCATCAGCACTGCTGTTGCATATGGGCCAGGGTTTAAAAAACCATCTACCCCCTTTTATTTTATTGTTTTGCACCTATTCTGTCGTACTTAGCGCTTTCTATGCGCAACCTTATGTCTCCCTTATTTGGCTGGGACTACCGGTAACTGCCGCTTTTTTATTGCTACCCCTCTGGGCTGCAGTGCTGATCAACGTGGCAGCGGGGCCGCTATGGTGGTTACTTCCCGCTGTTTCAACGGCACCGCCCGCTGTTATCGTAGGCTATATCGCACTAACCCTGCTACTTGCCTTACCTCGCTGGGAGCATGCCCGCCGCCGGGCACTACTTCGTGCAACAGACCCGAATGATAGCGATTGCAATGCCTACCATATTGACACTCTAAAAGAGCGCCTTAGTAGTGAGCATCTGCGCGCTGCCATGCTCAATCAACAGTTAGCAGTATTAGTACTCCATTTGCCACAGCTGGATATGGCAGAGGAGCAATTTGGTCATCGTGCTCAAACAGCACTTTTGGGAACTTTATGTAGCGAAGTGAATAGCCGGTGCCGCGATCATGATGTGCTAGGTCGGGCCGACAGCGCCACCTTTTGGTTAGTATTGCCTGACACCAGTGAAAGTGGCGCCCTGCTGGTACGCGAGCGGCTGCAAGTAGCCCTTTCGCGCTGCGTTTTAGTAGAAACAGGCCATTTGGAGGTGCGCATTGCAGCCTGCCTACCTAGCCGTTCAGAAAGCTTCGAGCACTATGTAAAGCGACTCGAAGCACGTGGTCTCTCTTTGGCTAACGCTTAGTTAGCTACCATTCATCATTTAAATGCTTAGCTGGAGAGGTTTGTGCCGCTAGCCGACATGCTCTACTCGTTAACACTGTCACCCCCCATGCTACTGTGCCTAGTACTCGTTATAGCCTTGGTAGAATCACTTGCGCTAGTGGGTTTATTGGTTCCCGGCGTGGTGTTAATCACAACCGTTGCATCGCTGGCAGGACATCAAGATATTGCACTAGCGTGGCTAGTCGGAGCTGCCTTCATAGGCGCCATTTTAGGGGATAGCATCAGCTTTACGCTGGGCTATCGGCACCATGAGCAGGTAACGAAGCGCTGGCCCCTTTCACAGCACCCTGAATGGCTTGCCCGTGGAACCCGCTTTTTTGAGCGTTACGGTATCTCTTCGGTATTTATCGGCCGTTTTGTTGGCCCGGTGCGGCCGATTATTCCGTTAGTGGCAGGAATGATGCACATGCCACCCCGCACCTTTGCCTGGGCTAACATCAGTTCAGCTGCACTATGGGCACCGGCGTATGTATTGCCAGGTTATTTACTCGGACGTACCTGGCAGCACCATTTAGACATCCCCCCCGGCCTTGAAACTGCACTGTTGATACTGGCTGCCATTATGGTTGTATTGGCGGTGGTGTTTTCCTGGGGTCGACATCAGGTCACTAGGCACGGCAGACTTTATCGCGCGCTCGCCGGAAGCATCCGCCGCCTACCGCTATTGCGTCGTCCCTGGCTAGCCATGAGTCATTCAGGTGAGGTTCCTTTGGCATCAATGCTGCTATTGGTAATATCCCTGGGCACTCTTTCCGGCTGGACACTGCTAGTTATTGTCCACGATGGCCCATTAGAAATGGATCTGCTTGTTCAGCGACTTTTCGCATGGCTGCATAGCGACCTTGGCTATACGATAGGCAATATTTTTGCCCGCATAGGCGATACCTACGGCATCATCGCACTAACATTACCCTGGGCAGTATGGCTACTGGTGCGTAAAAGAGTGGATGCTCTGCTGCATGGGGGTGGCGCTTTTGCAGCTATAGCGTTGTTAAACACCATAGGTAAAGGGCTATTTGGACGTGCCCGCCCCGACACACCAGACTATTTAATGGGCTCATTCGCTTATCCCAGTGCGCACACTTCAACAGCCGTTGTTTTACTGGGTCTTAGTGCGGCATTTGTAGCCGCCGAACTACCACGTCAAAAGCGTTTTTGGGCATACTGGATAGCACTAGCCCTGACATTACCCATGGCGTTATCGAGGTTAGTGGTAGGGGTTCATTGGTTCAGCGATTTGGTCGGGGGCGCTCTGTTAGGCATGGTCGTGTGCGCGCTTACTCTGCTTCATTGGCAGCAGCAACCACGGCCAAGCTTACGCCCTTGCCCATGGCAGTTTTTAAGCATCGCATCTCTGGCATTAGTGAGCGCTCGGGTCGGTTTTTTACCGCCTGTTTAGGGGTAGATAAAGCCCTTGATTAGCCGAGTGCAAGCCATAGGCCTACGCCGACCATCAGTGTACCGGCAATGCGATTAAGCAAACGCACATTGCCGCTTTTACCAAGCACACTGCGTAGCGTTTTGCCGCCGGTGGCATATACCAGCATGCTGGCAAATTCGATAGTCAAAATCACCGCAATCAACAGGCTAAGTTGCCCGGCAAGGGGGCGAGTGCTGTCTAAAAAAGGTGGCAGCAAGACCATAAAAAAGGCCCAGCCCTTTGGGTTGGCCACTGCGGTCACAAAGCCTTGCATCGCTAGCTGCAGGCGGCTAGCAGGAGGCCCAGCATCTAATTCATTAGGGATTGCCATACGCCCCCGTGAACGCCACATCATAATACCTAAATACCCTAAGTAGGCGCCGCCCACCCATTTGAACAGCACGAATAGTTCTGGTTGGCGTAGCATCAGTGCGGCAACACCCGCTCCTGCTGCTGTGGCAACTAACCCAACCCCAAGCAGTTCACCGATCATCATCCAAAGGGTGCGCTTAACACCCTGGGTCATACCTAACACCATCGCAAGTGTCATACACATGCCGGGGGTTAGCGATACAAACAAAAACGTTGGCACAAAAACCGAGAGCGTAGCCCACGACATCATCTCTTATTCACCCTTTAATAGTCTGGCCGTCTACCTCGCCCCAGCGAGGTACCAACGTATGCTCAATGCCTAACTGGTTTAGTATCCGCGCCACGATAAAATCAATAAGATCATCAATGCTTTGTGGGCAGTGATAAAATCCTGGTGCGGCAGGCAGAATAACCACTCCAAGCCGACTAAGTGCCAGCATATGCTCAAGATGAATAGGAGAAAGCGGACTTTCGCGGGGCACTAACACTAGCGTTCGGCGCTCTTTGATCGCCACATCAGCGGCCCGCTCAATCAGGTTATTGCTGGCACCAGTTGCCACCGCTGATAGCGTGCCGGTAGAGCACGGACACACCACCATCGCTGAAGGCGCGCCGGAACCCGATGCCACAGGAGCCATCCAATCTTCACGACCAAAACAGCGAATCTGCCCCGGCTGGGCGCCACTACGTTCGCTTAGCGCCTCCACCAACCGCTGTGGCTGCGCCGGTAGCGAAAACGGCGTTTCAGTGGCGATTACCATATGGGCCGCTTTCGAAATCATGACCCACACTTCATGGCCTGCATCGACTAAAACATCAATCAGCCGTAGACCATACTGCGCACCTGATGCGCCGGTGAGCGCCACCGTAATCGGCTTTTTAAACGTCTCTTTTGCTGAGTTGGCCAACCTTCATGCCTCCTTGGCGTTAGCTAGGGCAGCGAGCAAACGCTCATGCACGCCTTCAAAACCGCCGTTGGACATTACGACGATACGGTCTAGAGGTGATGCTTGAGAGACCACCGCCTCCACTAACTCATTAATATCGCTATACAGGTGTGCATGCGCGCCTTGAGTGGCGACCAACTCCTCCATTGACCAATCTAGCCCCGCGGGCTGAAACCAGAATACGCCATCAGCATCTGCCACGCTGTCGATTAAGCGCTCACGCAGCGCGCCCAATCGCATGGTGTTTGAGCGCGGCTCAATCACGGCCAGCAAACGTCCTTTGGTTGTCGCCGCACGTAGCCCCTTAAGCGTGGCAGCAATTGCTGTGGGGTGGTGAGCGAAGTCATCAATCACTTGGATGCCGTTAATTTCACCGCGCACTTCCTGGCGTCTTCTAGGCGTTTCAAAACGCGCCAGCGCAGCGCAGCCACGGGCCAAATCAACGCCACATAAGTGAGCGGCGGCAACAGCCGCCAATGCGTTGCGCGCGTTATGCTCTCCGGTGAGCGCCCACTCGACAACGCCGTCTTCCTCCTGGCGCTTTTTATCCTGACCCGGCGCCCCCCCGCTATAAATCACCTGGAAGCGGCTAGCGTCGTCGCGCTCTAGCTTAAACTGCCATTCGCTCTTGGCCTGGTCGCCAAAATGCATAACTGGCGTCCAGACGCCCTGGACGAGCACACGTTCAAGCGCAGGCTGCTGATCGGCCACTAATAATTGACCTTGGCTGGGTACCGTGCGCACCAGGTGATGGAACTGGCGTTCAATGGCGGCCAAGTCAGGGAAAATATCCGCGTGGTCAAACTCAAGATTATTGAGGATCGCGATATGCGGGCGGTAATGAACAAACTTGGAGCGCTTATCGAAGAACGCAGTATCGTATTCGTCGGCCTCCACAACGAATGGCGCGGCTGGGTCACCAATGCGAGCAGACACACCAAAATTGCGCGGTACACCACCGATCAAAAAACCCGGCTTTAGCCCGGCACTCTCCAGCAACCAGGCTAAGATGCTAGCTGTCGTTGTTTTTCCATGAGTGCCCGCCACCGCAATAACGCGACGAGTGGGTAGAACATACTCCGCCAGCCATTGGGCACCTGAGGTATAAGGCACTCCGCTATTAAGGAGCGCCTCAACCTCTGGATTGCCTCGCGACATTGCATTGCCCACCACTACCAGATCAGGTATAGGGGTAAGATGATCGGCATGATAGCCTTCCATTAAGCTAATACCCGCTTCAGTTAGCTGGGTACTCATTGGCGGGTAAACATTCTGATCAGAGCCGCTCACCTGATGCCCAAGCTCACGCGCCAGCAGTGCAAGGCTACCCATAAAGGTGCCGCAGATACCAATAATATGCAGATGCATGGCTCTAGCCCCATTAATCGCTAATAAACTAATTCGTTCTAGCTAATGCAATAAAAAAACAAACGCTATTAAAATAGCCGGTTAGCGTAGCATGCTGGGTCTATTTGCTCATCTACTCATCGTTATAATCGAAGATTAGCCAGAGCAAAACGCCCTTCAAGTGACAAATCCTTTTAGTTGTTGCAGGATGCCGCCACTGTTTATAAAGGATGGCTATTCTCCATCTATTCCCTCACCACGCTGGTAGCAACCTAATTATCAGTGAAAGGAGCTTTTTGATGCGCGTTTTAATTCGCTACTTTTTCCGCGGCGTTCGCTTGGTACTTGCCCCCATCATGCTTATTTCTGAAAAGCTTTCCACGCCCACTGCCGTAGATCGCACGCCTGAGCAACAGGCGCTTGTCGACCAGGAGTGTCAGCGCCTCGCCCTGTATCAATTTCGTAGCTGCCCTTTCTGTATCAAAGTGCGGAAAGAGATAGCCCGGTTAGGTTTGAATATTGAGTTGCGCGATGCTCAACTTGATCCCACCCATAAGCAGGCGCTATTAGAAGGAGGCGGTAAAGTAAAAGTACCCTGCCTTAAAATTACCCATGATGATGGTCGCGAAGAATGGATGTACGAATCCGACACCATCAATACTTGGCTTCATAAACAGTTTGGCTAATGGCCGCCCCCGGCAGGTCGATGAAAATCGCCCTGCCGCGCTAAAGCGCTATGCTTAAAATTCGACTTTTTGCGCCTGCACATCAAACGTCACATCAATGTCGATACCCTCCTCAAGGCTAGGCGGGGTATCTAATTGAACCTGCAGTGCCATCACTCCCTGAATTCTACCTGCTACATGAACTGCTTGACTGTCGCGCTCATAGTGAGTCAGCGACACCGTCAACTGGGCGTCTTCTGAGGTATACAGCGGCGGCAAAGGAGTATCGCCGATAAGATAAACGACATCCGCCTCTATAAGTTCGTCTTCTACCAGGGTTAGGCTGATAGAGATTGCCTCCCGGGCATCCCAGCGCTCACCGTCAATGAAGCCTGTAATATCAATGCGAACCTCGTCACCAAGTTCAACAAATGAAGCATTTGAGTCACTACCCTGACTTAAAATAAACCACTCATGCCGCTCGCCATCCAGCACCCCTTCAATCTCCGGAGCAAGCTCACTCGCATAAGCAAAAAAGGGAATATACCAAGCCAATACCATGATCCCGATTTGTTTTCGCATACGCCTTCTCCTGCCAGTTTTGCACTACTTTTCGGTTACTACTTTCGTCTAAACCGAACCACTCTATATGGCGGCATTAGCCACCTCATTTAGTAGACGAATGATGCCTGTCATTATTTCGATTGTATGACGCGATGGGCACTCTCTATGTTAGTAGCCTATGTTGTAAGCTTAGGCCGCAAAACGGCTTTTATTGTGACCGTGTCTGTTTTACTGGTATTTCCTGCTATAAGCGAGGGAAAGCACCCGTTAAACAAACAATAAATAACTATCCAAGGGAACAATTATGACGCTCAAGAAGACCGTACTGGCTTCCGTTATTGGTGCAGTGTTCGCAGGTACCACCTTAATGCCGCTAACCGCGGGTGCTGAAACGCTTCGCATTGGTTACTCAGCTGACCCTGAAACCCTCGATATCCATGAGCAGCTCTCTGGCGGTATGCTGCGCTTCTCGCACCTCTCCTTTGACCCCCTGGTACGCTGGACGAAAGATTTTGATTTCGAACCCCGCCTGGCCACCGAGTGGGAGCAGGTCGACGAAACCACCATGCGCATGACACTGCGTGAAGGCGTTACTTTCCACTCTGGCAACGAATTTACCGCCAAAGATGTGGTTTGGACTATTGAGCGTCTTAAAGAAAGCCCTGACTACCGCGCTATTTTTGAGCCGGTTGCTAGTGCTGAAGCGGTTGACGACTACACCGTAGAGATCGTTACTGCCGAGCCTTACCCGCTGCTACTCAACCTTGCTACCTATATTTTCCCAATGGATAGCGAGTTCTATACCGGTGAAACCGACGATGGCAACGACAAAACTGAAATCGTTAAAGCCGGTAACTCGTTTGCTTCACGCAACGCATCAGGCACAGGTCCCTTCATTATTACCAACCGACGCCAGGGCGTGCGCGTTGATTTTGAACGCTTTGAAGATTATTGGGATACTGAAAGCGAAGGCAACGTTTCTAATATCGTACTAACGCCGATAGCTGAAAATGCTTCACGTGTTGCCGCCCTGCTCTCAGGTGGTGTGGATTTCATCGATGCTGTACCGCCTAACGATTTGGATCGCGTACGTGATGCCGATGGTGTCAATCTGATTGAGATTGACGGAACCCGCATCATTGGCTTCCAAATGAACGAAGAGCGCGTTGAAGCCTTCCAAGACGTTCGTGTGCGTCAGGCGATAGATCTAGCGATTAACCAGGAAGGCATTGCAGATCGTCTCATGCGCGGCTTCGCCACCCCGGCTGGACAATTCTCACCAGAAGGCTATTCAGGCCACAATCCAGATTTAGTACCGCGCTATGACCTTGAGCGCGCTCAAGAACTTATGGCCGAAGCGGGATACGAAGACGGCTTTACCATTGATATGATTGCCCCAAACAACCGCTATGTGAACGATGCGCAAATCGCTCAAGCAGTGGCAAATATGCTGGCGCAAATCAACATTAACGTTAACCTGCGCACCATGCCGCTTGCTCAGTACTGGCCGGAATATGATACTCGCGAGTCGGATATGGCGATGCTTGGCTGGCACTCAGACACTGAAGATACCGCTAACTTCTTCCAGTACCTCTCCTTCTGCATCGACACCGAAACCGGTGTAGGTCAATACAACTACGGCAACTACTGCAACGAAGAGATTGATGCGCTAGTAACCCAAGCGGATAGCGAAACCGATCTGGAAAGACGCAACGAAATGCTGCGTGAAGCAGAAGCCATGCTCTACGAAGACGTTGGTTTTATCATGTTGCATTGGCAGAACCTGGCTTACGCTTCTGCAGAGGGTATTGACGCTGAACCTGTGGTCAATGCCATCGACTTCCCGTACCTGGGTGACTTGGTCATTAACCGCAGCGAAGACTAATCAGCATTCGTGATAGTTAGTTAATGCTGGTTAGTTCTTAGCGGTAAACCAAAGCGTTACCACCGCTATTAACTGCAAGGATGCTTCGCTCCCTATTCGTTTAGGGAGCGAAGCCTTTTGTTTGGCGGTTAAAGCGTGTAAAAAACGCTGCAGAAAATGCCCCTACTCCCTTTGCTGAAACTCTTAATATAGGTGGCGTACGCCATGATTGCCTTTTTAATCAAGCGGCTGATGCACGCTATTTTGGTGATGTTTGTCATCAGTGTGCTGGCCTTCGCTATTCAGGACAACCTGGGTGATCCTGTCCAGCAGATGGTTGGACAGTCCGTACCAGAAAGCGAGCGAGAAGCCATTCGTGAGCGCCTGGGCCTTAATGACCCCTTCTTGGTGCAGTATGTGCGCTTTGCCAAAAACGCCGTACAAGGCGATTTTGGTTACTCGTACTTTTACCGGGAACCCGCTCTATCAGTCATAGCCCGACACTTACCGGCAACCCTTGAGCTGGTATTTGCTGCGACGCTGATTATCGTGGTGTTTTCAGTACCTATTGGGGTGTATAGCGCGATCAAGCCGCGATCACCGATTTCACGTCTGTTTATGGGCGTTTCCATTATTGGTATTTCCATTCCGGTATTTCTTACCGCCATCTTACTGATTCAAATTTTTGCGATTGGTGTCACCGTTACGCTATTCCCCGGCACTACTGGCTGGGGCGCATGGCTGAACAGCTTCTTTTCCACCCAAGGCAATATGCCATCCTTTGGGCGCGGCTATGACTTGGTCAATGTGGCAGGCAACTGGGATACCAACCTGGCGACCTGGAATGGCTTAAAGCACCTGGTACTCCCGGCGGTATCGCTGGCCTCGATCATGCTTCCGCTGTTTATCCGCCTGATTCGCGCCGAAATGATGGAAGTCCTGCAGTCGGAGTATGTTAAGTACGCGCGCGCCAAAGGGATTTCCATGCGACGGGTGTATTTTGTTCACGCGCTAAAGAACACGATGCTCCCCGTGATTACCGTCGGCGGCGTACAAATCGGCACCATGGTGGCTTACACCATTTTAACTGAGACCGTTTTCCAATGGCCGGGCATGGGATTGATGTTCTTGGATGCGATTAACCATGCTGATATCCCGTTGATTGTCTCTTACCTGATGATTGTCGGCGTCATTTTTGTAGTCACCAATACGATTGTGGATTTGATCTACGGCCTGGTGAACCCCACCGTTAAACTGACTGGGAAGCCCGCATGACCATATCGACAAATGCTTCACCCAGCCGCTGGGAGCGTCTGCGCGACTCTTACCTGTGGTATAGCTTTAAGCGTGACCGCACCGCTCAGCTGTGTTTGGCGGTATTTATCTGCATGGTCATTGCTGCCTTTGCCTCACCGTTATTGGCCCCCACTGACCCTTATGATCTGCGCCACATCAATATTCTTGACTCCGAGCTGCCACCTTTTTGGATTGATGGTGCCGATGAGCGCTACGCGCTAGGCACCGATGCTCAGGGGCGTGATTTGTGGTCGATAGTGCTCTACGGAACCCGCGTATCCTTACTGATTGGCTTTGGCGCAGTGATACTGCAAGCCTTGATCGGCGTCACTTTTGGCCTCATGGCCGGTTACCTTGGTGGTCGAGTCGATTCAATGTTGATGCGCCTAGCCGACATTCAGCTGTCGTTTTCAACGTTGATGGTGGCCATCGTGGTCGGTGCAGTCGTCAAAGCCACTATGGGCAGCGCTTTTTACAGCCAATATGCCGTCATCATGCTAATTTTAATCATCGGTCTTGCCGAGTGGCCCCAGTATGCGCGGACAGTCCGTGCATCGGTATTAGCAGAAAAGAACAAAGAGTACGTTGACGCTGCCCGCGTGATGGGGTTACGCAGCAAACGCATTATGTTCCGCCATGTGCTACCCAACACCATGTCGCCCATTTTCGTTATCTCAACGGTGCAAATTGCCAACGCTATCATCTCCGAAGCGGCGCTCTCTTTCTTAGGGCTGGGCATGCCGGAAACGCATCCATCGTTAGGGTCACTGATCAAGTCGGGCTTTGACTATATCCAATCGGGATCCTGGTGGATTACGTTAATTCCCGGTGTGGTACTGGTTGTGCTGGTGCTGTCGATCAACCTATTGGGTGATTGGTTGCGCGATGTCATGAACCCACGACTTTACAAAGGCTGAGGACACCATGGCATTACTAGAAGTTACCAACCTAGATGTTCGCTTCGCCCTGCGCCAAGGCGAAGTACATGCCCTGCGGGACATAAGTTTCAGCCTTGAGCGCGGAGAACGCCTAGGCATCGTGGGTGAATCCGGCGCGGGTAAATCCGTGGCGGCCTTCTCGCTGCTGAACCTCATCGCCAAACCCGGCTTTATCGCCGGGGGCAGCGTTAATTTTGATGGGCAAGTCCTCAACCGCATGTCTGAGCGAGGGCTGCGTAAAGTACGCGGCAATCGCATTTCGATGATCTTTCAAGATCCGATGATGACACTGAACCCAGTGCTCTCCATTGGTGAACAGATGCTTGAGTGCTTGAAAGCGCATCGGCGCATCTCAACCAAAGAAGCGCGCGCCATTGCCCTGGACAAGCTGCGGCAAGTGCAAATTCCGTCGCCTGAGAAACGTTTGGAACAATATCCACATGAGCTCTCTGGTGGTATGCGGCAGCGAATTATTATTGCCATCGCACTGCTCCTCGACCCGGACATCATCATTGCCGATGAGCCCACCACAGCGCTTGACGTTACGATCCAGGCCGAAATCATGGCGTTGTTGCTTGAGCTATGCGAGCAGCACAACGTTGGCCTCATCCTCATCACTCACGACCTGGGGGTGGTGAGCCAGGTGACCCAGCGCATGCTGGTCATGTATGCCGGTCGCGTGATTGAGCAGGGCCCCACCCGTGAGATTATTAACGACCCACAACACCCCTATACCCAAGGGTTACTTAATGCCCTGCCGCAGATGGCAACGCCTGGCGAAAAGCTGAATCAGATCCGTGGCAGCATGCCATCGCTATCTAACCTGCCAAGCGGCTGTACGTTTCACCCGCGTTGCGATTTCATTATTCGCACCGATGGTCAGCCCCGCCCTGCCTGCACACAGCAAGTGCCTGAGTTTGTGGAATCGGGCAATTGTCGGGTGGCCTGCCATATGGTTGCTGAGATGCTTGAGGATCGCCGTTTGAAGGAGGAAGTCCTATGAGCGCGCCAGTAAAAGCGTTAGAGGCAAACCAGATTGCTGTCCATAACCATACTCAAAACGAAGAAAGCGCAGAGTCGTTGCTGCAGATTCGCGATCTAAAAAAGCGCTTTTCTCTATCTGGAGACTTTCTCGACCAACTGCGCTTTAAGGGCGGCAAGCTGGTTCGTCATCAGGAATATGTCCACGCCATTAATGGCGTCAATATGGATATCAAACGCGGCGAAGCACTCTGCGTGGTGGGCGAATCTGGTTGCGGCAAGTCCACTGTGGCACGCACCGTTATGGGGCTGTTGACGCCTACCCAGGGCGAAATTCGCTATGATGGTCAGCGTATCGACAACCTAAGTTCGCGCCAACTGCTGCCATATCGCAAGCGCATGCAGATGATATTTCAGAATCCCTATGCATCGCTCAACCCACGCATGACTATTCAGCAGACCCTTGAAGAGCCACTGCGCCTTCACCATCCAGAGTGGAAACGACAGCAGATTCTCGACAAGGTGGAAGAGGTCATGCGCTCAGTTGGCATCGACCCTGACTGGGGAAAACGCTTTGGTCACGAGTTCTCCGGCGGCCAACGTCAGCGCATTGCGATTGCTCGCGCCCTCGCCGTCGACCCTGAGTTTATCGTCGCTGATGAGCCCATTTCCGCCCTGGATGTCTCGATTCAAGCACAGGTACTCAACCTGTTAATGGATGCTCAGCACGAGCGCAATCTTACCTATCTGTTTATTACCCACGATCTAGCCGTTGTTGAACACTTTGGTACCCGTGTGGCGGTGATGTATTTAGGTACGGTATGTGAAATTGCCACCACGGCTACCCTGTTTGAGAAGCCGCGCCATCCCTATACCCAAGCGCTGCTGTCGGCGATACCTCGCTTAAAGGATGACCGTCCTCAACATATTCGCCTAACCGGCGAAGTGCCTACCCCGGTTAATCTGCCCAGCGGTTGCGTGTTTCATGGTCGCTGCCCTTACGCTAATGCTCGCTGTAAACAGGAGATCCCGGTGTTAAAAACCCAGGATGACGGAACACGTGTGGCGTGCCACGCTGTAGAAGAGGCGCGCCTATGAACGGGGCGCTAACTATTGCACAGCGAATCAAGGCGCTAAGAGGTAGAACATGGAAATTCGCTGGCTAGAAGATTTTATCGCCCTGGCCAGGACGCGGCATTTTTCTCGCGCAGCAGATGATCAGCATGTGACCCAGCCTACCTTCTCCCGGCGCATTAAGCTGCTTGAGGAGGAGATGGGCGTCACGTTGATTAATCGCCAAACGCTACCACTCTCACTCACCCCTGCTGGGGAGGAGTTTTTAACGCTGTGCGAGCAAGTGACCGAGCGGGTGAGATTAACGCGTGACCGGGTCCGCGAAATTAATGCCGGCCAGAAACGGCGAATTATGGTGGCAGCACCGCAAAGCCTGTTGCCACACTTTTTACCTGAATGGCTCATGTCAACGGGTTGGCATGATCGCGTACAGCCTTACTTGCGAGCAACAGGCTGGGTGGCTAATGACTATTTTTTAGCCCTGGCACGCGCTGAGTGTGACCTGGCGATTTGCTACTGGCCGGTCGGGCGCTGCGATCTCGACATTGACACCAGTGCCTGCACCTACCGTGTGATTGGTCATGAAAGACTGATCCCCGTGACGGGGCTTACTACCACGGGCGAGCCCTGCGCACTGCTACCTGGAACGCGCAATCAGCCGGTGCCATGGCTAGCTTATCCCAAGCGCGGTTTACTTGGGTCTGCCGTTAAAGCACATTTGGCTCGATTACCTCAAGGCACTTATTTAACGGCTCAAAGTGAAAATCTTTACGCCGCAGGTATTAAAGAGCTAGTGCTACTCGGATACGGAATGAGCTGGCTCCCAGAGCGAAATGTCGCAGCTGAACTTGCTCAAGGCACACTGGTAAGAGCAGGCGACAGCCGCTGGGATGTTCCTATGGAGTTACGGCTATATCGTCACCAGAACCAACACCACGCCGAGCTGGACGGGTTTTGGAGTGAGCTCGCATCTCCACGTACTTGAATCTAGATTTGAGAAAGCTTACTTGAGAAAGGGCACGGTTTGCATGTCAACGACTCTGTTTAATCTACAACGTGATCACATAACCCACTTAGCGCACGCTTATGCAGATATCATGGCCCATCAAGGCTTTGATAGCCTGGCTATTTATAGTGGTCATGCCAGTGTGCATTTTGCTGATGACCATACGCCTACGTTTCAAACCTATGGACATTTTATGCACTGGGCTGGATTAGCCGATGTGCAACATAGCTGGCTGATTATTCAGCCAGATGAGCGCCCTCAACTCTATCTATATGCCCCTGCCGATTTTTGGCATTTACCCACCCGCTTACCTGAAGAACCCTGGGTAACAGCCTTTGATGTGCATCTATGCAGTAACAAAATCACGCCTCAGCTCACAGGTCGTGCTGCGATTATTGGCGATATAGCCAGCCTTACGCTAAATACTCAACAAGCAAATAGTGTAGACAAGCAGCCCACCGCCCTCATTAATGCCCTTGATGAGCTGCGGATGTTCAAAACGCCTTATGAAATTGCCTGCTTACGTGAAGCTAACCGCTTGGCAATGGCGGGCCACCAAGCAACCCAGGCAGCCTTTATTGGCGCATCCAGTGAATTGGATATTCAGTTGGCCTACTTAGCGGCCAGCCGTCAGCGTGAATCTGCCGTTCCTTACCAAAATATCATTGGCCTTAATGATCACGCAGGGGTCTTGCACTACCAACATTATGACCTCAATTCCCCAAAGCAGCGCTTCAGCTTATTAGTTGATGCTGGTCGCCGGTATCGAGGCTACTGTGCGGATATCACCCGCACCTACGCGGGACCAGATGCGCCCGCAGAGTTTGGTGAGCTAGTGACAGCAATGCATGGCCTAAAGGACGAGTTGGTAAAAGCAGTGGCGCCCGAGGTTAGCTTTTTGGAGCTACACGAGCAAATGCACCACCATTTAGGTAAGATTTTAGTGGCTCATGACTTGTTCAAGGGCACCGTCGAGCAAGCCGTTGCAGAAGGAGTGACTCGCGCATTCTGCCCTCACGGGTTGGGACATTCACTAGGACTTCAAGTACATGATGTCGCGGGGCTACGTCACCCAGATGGCACACCCTCGCCAGCACCAGAAAGCCACCCTGCTTTGCGACTAACACGCACACTACGCCCAGGCATGGTCGTTACCATTGAGCCAGGTTTGTATTTTATCAATATGCTGTTAGCCCCTCTACGTAATACCTCTCTGCCCATCAACTGGAAGCTAGTCGATCAGCTCTCGCCCTGTGGCGGCATTCGCATTGAAGATAACGTGGTAGTAACGGAAAGCGGCTTCGCTAATCTAACGCCTTAATTTTATCTTAAACTGCTTTACCACCATCTAAACGCACATCGCCCGGCACTAGGCCGGGCGATGCTATCACTGTACTTTTTTACTGACGTTTTACTGCATACTTCAGTTAATTCTAGTACTTAGACCAATTACTTAGAAGCGGTAAGTGACACCGCCGCCAATCGTAACAGGGTTGATATCCACTTCGCCTACACCAACGCCGTTGGCATTGATGTCTGCGCTTACATCAGCGTAGCTGACATAGCCGTTCAGCATAATGTTCTGAGTAACCGCAAGGTCAACACCCGCTTGACCAATTATGCCGTAGCTCTCATCAACGCTTACGCCAGTAGGTTCACCAGAGAAACGCGTGTAGTTCAAACCAGCACCAACGTATGGCTGAACGCGCGAATCAAGACCGCCCATAGGGTAGTAGTTCACCAGCAAGTTGATAGGTAGGCGATCAACGCTACCAATATCACCCGCAGATGCTGTGTTAAGGTCATGCTCAAACTTCTCGGAGCTGTTCAGTTCCAGGCCGACTTTATCAGTAACCAAATAGCCTGCACCGAAAGTAAAACCACGTGCACTTTGCACATTCAGTGAATCGCCCGCGACGTTACCGTTACCTGAACCCGTATCCGTTTGAGCAACGCCGCCACGGACAAAGACATCACCGGCGTTATAAGCGAGAGCCGCTTGGCTAGCCAATGCGAAACCAGCAGTGATTACAGCGGCAGAAATCAGTTTCATATTACTCATCAGGGTCATCCTCTCTATGCAGCGCTAGTTCCTTGCGCTTGGGATTACGATGCCGACTATCCGGCTTACCTATACAGTATATAGTATACGAACAGTGTTTCCAAATTTCCTGTAAAATTTTGTTATAAGTAATTCGACCCTAATCGTTTTTGCTAAGCATGAAAATCGGACGTAAATTTCCAGGATAAAGTGTAGACATAAAATCCAGGCATAAAAAAAAGTCCCCCGAAGGGGACCCAGGTGGAGCACGCCAGCTCACTCGGTTTATCGCTAAATGTTATTAGCGACTTAGGTGAAGAAGGGAGAGAAGCACGCTATCTAAACCGCTGTTTCTCTATTCACTCACCCTTTGCCATATATATTGCGATCTGCGTGCCAAATTTTAAAAAAACATTAAATATCAATAATTTAATATAAATAAAAAAATCATGCTGCAATTCACAATTTAATTCTCACACCAAAATGCACCAGTGTTGCCCATCTACTATGAAAATTGCCTCACAAAAGCACAAATAAAATAAAGCGGGCTAATAACAAACTTGATTACGCCCTCCTCGCTTAGCGCGATAGAGTGCTTCATCAGCGACGATGACCAAATTGCCACGTTCAGCGTCAGTGGCATCCTCACTACACACCATCCCTGCTGATAGAGTGCAGGCAAATTCAACCTCTCCTTGCCTGAAACGCAGACGCGAAAAATATTCGCGAATATCTTCAAGTCGTTTCCAACCATCTTCTGCTTCACAGTGAGGGAGAACGATTAGAAACTCCTCACCCCCATACCGGCCTATAATGTCCGTTTGCCGCAAACGTTGGCGCAGTAGCGTAGCAACGGAGGCAATCACCATATCCCCTACGGCATGACCATACGTGTCGTTAACATTCTTAAAATGATCAATATCCATCATCGCGACTACCACGGGGTAATGCTGGCGGTATGCACGAGCAATTTCATTTATGGTGGCGCTTTTAATACTGGCGTGCTTGAGCAGCCCTGTCAGACTGTCTTTATGCAGTAATGATGACAAAGTGCGCGCTCGCGCCACGCGGGTGCGCACAGAGGCAACTAACTGGGCTGCCGAAATAGGTTTGGTAAGAAAGTCATCGGCACCGTGGTTAAGCGCATCGACCTGCTTATTCAGATCCAGCTCTGCGGATAGGAAAACAATCGGCAAACTGCTCCATTCGTCGTATTGGCGTACCACTGCCGCTAGATTGGGGCCGTTGTAAGCTGGCATATGCACATCCATCAGCAATAATTCTGGCTTGAATGATGCAAGCTGTTCAATGATATGACGAGGCTCTTCAAGAATGCGTACTTCCATTCCCGCCGCTTCCAGTATAAGCCGGTAATACATTGCTAATTGATGGTCATCATCTACCACCAAAATTCGTGCTGGCGGTGCTTGTCGATCATTCAGTAACTGTTCGAGCCGATTCACTAACTGAGGAATATTGAGAGGTTTTAAGAAATAACCATGAGCATTCAACTGCGCAGCACGCACTCTTGCTTCAAAGGTATCCTCCTCACTGATAAATAGCAGAGGACATGTGAGTTGCTGGAAAGAGGCTAACTGGCTAAAGGCTACTCTTGCATCAATAATGACAATATCGGGTGCTTCATCATCGGTTGCGTCATGAGCCTCACCCAGTGTCTTGAAAAGCAGCACGGTGTAACTGAAATTGGTTAGCTGTTCGAGTATGCGATTACCCAACCCGATATTCTCTTCAATCAGCCAAATAATCGTGGTTGCAGAAATCGTACTCTCTTCCGCCGCCAAATATGACGATGGCTGAGCCTCAGGCGTAACGTTACCACGCAGCTCATAAAGTTTTTGAGTAAATGCTGCTATTGCTTTTTCATCGGGGAACGCATTATCTTTTTCAAGCCAACTTTGCAAAGTCACTTCAAGCGTTCGCGCCTGCCTGCTGACGGCATGAAAACCGAAGGTTCCTGCGGAGCCGGCAATTTTATGTAAGCGCCGATAAATATCATCCAAAGCACTCTTTTGAAGCGCGAAAGAGCGAGGCTCTTGAGTAGGAATGTTAGCGAATTCTTGAGAAAGCGCTAACAACTCAGGTCGTAGCGTTACCAAATATTGCTGTTTTAACGCTGCTAATTTGCCCTCTAATGAGTGCTGCTCATAATTTGCCACGAGCTTGCTCCCAAATGCTGTGGACTTGGCTTGACAACGTCATTGGGTCAAACGGCTTGGCAATCACACTTTCTACCCCTAATGCCATTAATTGGTCGACCTCATGGGGGTGAACTTTTGCAGTCATAAACGCCACTGGTACTTTTTCCAAGCCCGGTAACTGGCGCAGCGCAACTAATGTTGATGGTCCATCCATTCCCGGCATCATGACATCAAGCAGGATCAGGTCGGGAGCGAATAACACGACCTCTTCAAGTGCCTGTCTTCCTGAAGAGCATACCTTGACTTTAAACCCACCCACCACTTCAAGTGCGAGCGATGCCACGGTTTGAATATCGGGGTCATCTTCAACATATAAAATACGTTCTAAACTACTCATCTGGCTACCACCATCTGCGTGCGTTGGGTTCGTTGCTGAATAGCTGCTAACAACTGTGATGGACTAATACGCGATTTAAGAAAAACAGCTTCAACGCGATGTTGGTCTGCCTCACTGATTGCCTGACCGGATAAAATAATAATTTTAGCGCTAGGCTGTGCCTGTCGAATAAGTTCTAGAAGCTCCCAGCCCTCCCCATCGGGTAAGCCAATATCAAGAATAATAGCGTTATACTGGTGCTGCGATAGAAAACGGCGAGCCATCGCTACACTTACTGCATGCTCACAGTCGACATGGTCATTGAGCATGGTGCGAATGACTGCATGCAAATCGTGATCATCTTCAATATGTAATAAAGTTAAGCGCTCTTTATTCAAATGAATTTGTTCACTTAACAGCCCCAGCAACTGAGCAGATTGGATTGGTTTAGTTAACCAAGCAATATCCTCAAGATGTCCTTCTAAAGCTACCTGCCCACGCTCGACACTACCAGTAACCACAAGCACAGGCGTATGCCTGGTGGAGCGTTGCTCACGAAGAGAGTGAATAACGTTAAATCCACTGATATCGGGTAAGTCAATATCCACTGTAATTGCATCGTAACGGTGATTGGCAAGCTTCTCCAGTGCCATTGCACCGTTTAGGGCCGAGTCGACCTGGTAGCCTGCTTGCATGAGGATATCCTGTAACACACGTACTACAGATAGATCATCTTCTATTATCAATACGCTGCCATTAAGCCCTTGTTCGCCTCCTAGAGTTCCCCCTGGTTCAGAAGGGTGAAAAGGGAGTGAAAACCAGAAGCAGCTTCCCTGACCCTCTTCAGAAATAAATCCAACATCGCCATCCATATGCTGCACAAGCTCCCGAGTAATTGCTAACCCTAAGCCTGTCCCCCCCTTGGCACGGGAGTCAGAGGCATCTACCTGAGCAAATTTGTTGAAAATTTGCGACTTAAATGAGCTAGGAATACCGGGACCATGATCTTTAACATTGACGACGATGTTGTACCCTCGCTTCTCAACAAAGATGTGAACATCGCCGCCTTCAGGAGAGAATTTAACGGCATTCGATAATAAGTTGGCCATAACTTGTTGCAGCCGTTGGCCGTCAACTCGAACTTGTAAATCTTCATATGGATTATCTAATTTAAGCGTGACTTGACGCTCATGGCGATAATGGCGGCTTTCCTCAATCGCACTTTCCAGTAGACGCTGTAAAGGCTGCCACTGCATATCAAATGCCAGCTTACCAGCGGCAATTTTTTCAATATCCAACAAATCATTAATTAAGTGCGTTAACCGTTGGCTATTTTTATGGGCAATTATCACCATACGCATTACGGTATCAGGGACGCTTCCTAAGGCCCCGGCTGACACCATTCCTAAAGCGCCTGAAATTGAGGTTAACGGCGTCCGAAGCTCATGACTAACGGTCGCTATAAATTCATTTTTCATCTGCTCAATACGCTTGGATTCTGAAATATCTTCAGCGATACCGAGGTAACCAGTAATAGCTCCTTGCTGATTTTTAATTGCAGTTACTATCAATTTAATAGGTAAACGGCTGCCTGATGAAGCAATATAGACCCACTCTTTCGCATCACGTTTATCCAAAAGACTCCAGTGTGTCAGCACATCAACAGCCGTTAACTGGCAATCTTGTTTTTCGATTATTTCAGTTAAAAAATGTTCCACTTCATCCGCATCGTGAAAGAGCATCGGAGTATATTGGCCAACAATATTGCCAGCTTCGTAGCCAAGCATATTCTCAGCCCCTTTATTGAAGAGCCTCACAACGCCTTGGGTATCGATAGCTATAATGGCAAAATCTGCTGCGGCATCGAGAACCGAACTCAGTAAATCATTGCTGCTCGCCAGCGCTTTTGTTCGCTGTTCTACCTGATGCTCTAAATCGCTTTGAGTATGTTTAAGATGTTTAAACGCACTACTAAGCTCACCACTCATCACCTTAAGCAAATTAGATAGCTGTTGAAATTCAACAATTCGGCTATCTGGTAAGTAAGGAGTTTCATTGTTAGCAATAGCATGGCTTAGGTTTTTACCCGCGCGCCCTAAACGCATAAGGGGGTGGGTAATCAAGCGACTCAACAGCTCGGCTATAAAAACTCCCAACCCAACTACTACGGCCAGTATGATAAAAAGTACAGTGCGATAAGCTTCCATTGCGCGCACGATAGGCAAGGATGGCGTTTCCAATATAATGTAATCGACACCTGCGAGGCCTTGAGCAGGCATTCGTAGAACGTATTGGCCCTGCGCAAAACGCACGGCAGAGTTTTCTAATCCTCCAGGTAGCCACATCAAGACACGCTCAGTAACAGGTATTAATTCTGCTTCTGGCGAGAGCGTTAATGAAGCAAGGCTACCCACTTGACTGAGCACACGACCCTGCCCGTCTACCACCCCAATACTAACATCGCTAGACCCGCGCACACGGCCTATTTGGTACATTAATCGCTGCTCAGCTTCTGGCTCACCTAAACGACCTAACAGCTCGCTACCGATAGAAGATAACGTTTGCTCAACAAAATTCTCCTGTCCCTGCCGCATGGAGTGGCCTTGGTAAAGAATCAAAGGTATGCCCGTTATTAACGTAGCAGTGAGTAATGTACAAAAGAGGATATGCCGTAGTTTCATCAATGGCGCTGCAGTTGGCAACCAAGCACAATTCGACAAGCCGCATATAATAACAATAGCACTTGCAATGACCGCGTTAAGCACACCGTTAACCGCTTGCTTCAAGTAGACTAAATGAGTTAACTCCACACTCCAATTTAACAAATAATTAAAAAAAACATAATCAATAGGCGCTGCTATTACTATCCAAAAAAAAAGACTAGATAAAATAAGATTTTTAATTTTGTATTGATACAATAAAGAAACAACAATGGCCTCAAGCAAAAAGACAACTATTGTGACAGGATTCTCCCAAATAATATAAGTATAAAGACCAGAGGCTAGCCCTACTAGAATAGCGGGAAATGTGCCTAACCAAGCAATCGCAAGCATTACTGCGACGGAGCCAAACACAAAATAGACATTAAACAGCACCGAAATCTGTAGCATATTGCCAACGACACCCAGTACTAAAAGAGCCACCAACAGCCAACATCCAGCACCAAAGCTCAAACCACTGGGCCAATTTGCTCGTTCAATATTTCGCACGTGCTTTTTCCTCTATCCAAGGAAACATGATATAGAAAGTACTTCCTTCACCTTCACGAGAGCTAAACCCAATCTCACCGCCCATATGCTCTGTTAAGGACTTGCTAATCGAAAGTCCCAAGCCAGTTCCCCCTTTTATGCGTCGGTCACTTGCATCCGCCTGAGAAAACTTTTCAAAAATACGGCTACGAAAATTTTCAGGGATACCATCTCCATAGTCACAAACGTTAATGCATGCATAGGCTTCATAATCTTCGCAATAGACCACCACTTGGCTACCTGGGTCAGAAAACTTTGCGGCATTAGAAAGCAAATTAGCCATTATCTGCTGAAAACGGACGCTATCAACTGCAATTTTACGCCTGCTAACGGGCTCTCTTAGCATTAAACTAACCTGGTACTGATCAGCATATGATTGATTCTCTTTAATAGCATTATGTAATAATGAGTCGACGGAATGCGTGCTAATAAAGAAATCAAACTGTCCAAGAACAAGCTTTTCCATATCTAATAGATCATTAATCAAAATCCCGAGGCGTTGGCTATTTTTTAATGCAATGCCTAATAATTGTTCTGTTTTTTTAGGTAGCACCCCTGTCGTCCCCGATACGGCCAGCTGTAGAACGCCATTAATCGTCGTTAAAGGCGTTCTAAGTTCATGGCTCACCGTCGCGATAAATTCATTTTTAAGTTTTTCTACTCGCTGACGCTCTAAACAAGCAGCCAGCCATCGACTCAACAGCCTTATAAATAATTTATCTGTTTGGGAAAAGGGAGCAATAAGGGGCTTAGGGGAAGAAAAACTTACCGTGCCAAATAATTGATTGGAAATTTTTATCGTAATGCCTATATAGGCTTCTAATTCAAATTTTTGGTAGCAAGGGTGGTGGCGTGCATCATGTTGAGCAACATGATGTATTGCAAGCAAATCATTTGACTCAAGCATCATACTGCAATAGGTATCGGCTAACGGTAAGGAGTAGCCCCTTTCTAGTGGCATGTCTTCGGGTGAAAATGAAGCCACTACTTCATATAACCCTTTTTCAATGCGGCTAATGATACCGACTTCCAGTGCTAAAAAGCTTGCCCCAAGTGCCAACGCCTGATGTAACTGTTCGTTTAGGGTAAGCTCACTTAGCGCACTAATTTCATTTAACGAGGCAAGCACCGTTACTAATTCTCGCTGCTGCTGCTCTTCAAGCTCTAAATAGCGGCGCGCTTGGTCAGCTTTGGCGAACTCTACGGCAAGCGCCGAACGATTTATTTCGTCTTCTACGCTTGCTGCTAAATCCTTCAGTGACTGCTTTTCATTAAATGTTAGGCGACGGGGCGATGAATCAATAATGCAAAGCGTACCCACTCGAAAACCATCTGCGGTGGTTAGCGGCGCCCCCGCATAAAAGCGAATACCTCTGCGAGCCGTTACTAATCGATTACTGGCAAACCGTGCATCTTGGCTCGCATCTTCAATTTCAAAAATCTCTGCCTCCTGAATGGCATGGCTACAAAAAGATTCTTGTCGAGAAGTCTGATTAAATGATAACCCTTGCTGGGACTTAAACCACTGACGCTCTTCATCCACTAATGAGACCAACGCAATTTCTACACCAAAGAGATGCGTTGCAAGGCGTGTGTATCGATCAAAGCGCTCTTCGGGAGGCGTATCTAACAGCGCAAGGTCATGAAGTGCCCGCAATCGTGCTTGTTCACTATCGACCATCCACGGACTCCTTAACCAGTTAGTGGCACGCCTTCAAGGTCAGCCATTGTTATTAAGTAAATGTATGCATAAATTCATTCGTTGTCGTTATCAGTCGTCGATCTATCTCCTATTTCTTGGACACGGCTAAGCAAGTAAATCATCGAAAATGCTCTTAGGTGAAAAAAATTGTGCGATCTTCACACACCACAATCAGAAAGCTGAGCATTAAAAAAGGCCATCCAGGGATGGCCTATTGATAGCATCGAAAACATCGCTATGGCGTCACCATAATTTTCACCTGGGCTTTATCGCTTAGTAGCGCCTCAAACCCCTCCTCTATGATATCTGCTAATGGGATACGCTGAGTCACCATATCTTCAGCACGGAAGTACCCTCTCTGCATTAAAGCCATGACTGCAGGATACACATGACGATAAGCAATAATGCCCTTCATGGTGCGCTCTTTAATAACAAGATCGTTAGGCTGGAAGCTCGCGTCCCCTTCCCAAATACTGACAACGACGACCTCTCCTCCTTCATGGGTGCTGTGTAGAGACTGATTTAACACTGCTGGGATCCCTGTCACTTCAAATGCTACATCCACACCACCATTACTTAACGCTTGCAGCTTCGCCACTGCGTTTTCTTGCTGTGGGTCAACTACGATTGCGCCAAGCGCTTCGGCTTTCGCTTTACGTGAGGGGGCCACTTCAACGGCGTAAATCTGGGCAGCTCCCGCCGCTTTAAGCGCTTCTATTGTCATTAGCCCAATAGGACCAGCACCAAATACTGCCGCGCTATCACCAGCCTTCAAGCAGCTTTGGCGCACCGCATGCAGCGCTACGGCAGCGGGCTCGACCAGTGCGCCCTGCTCGAAGCTGAGATCATCTGGCAGCTTGTGCACCATATGTTCACCCATGACGGTGAACTCGGAAAAACCGCCGCCACCGCCTGAGAGGCCGTGAAAGCCCAGCAAGGGCGTCAGGTTATAACGCTCCATTTGGTAGGCGCCGTCTTTATTAGGCGAGAGAATCGGCTCAATGGCGACGCGGTCGCCCACTTTCACTCGCGTTACCTTAGCGCCAACCTCGACCACTTCCCCGGCAAATTCGTGGCCCATAATAATCGGTGCCTGCTCACCACTAATCGGGTGTGGCTTACCTACCGGAATAAAAATCGGCCCAGCGGCATACTCGTGCAGATCACTACCGCAGATGCCACAGGCGGCGACTTTCACCTTTACCGCATGGGGATCGTTGATAGTGGGGACCGGCACTTGCTCGACACGAAGATCTTTTGCTGCGTACCAAACCGCTGCCTGCATCGTTTGCTGACTGTTGGACTGACTCATGGGTTACCCTTCCTGTTTTAAGACGTGTGGTGAACCGGCTGCAGACCGTAGACAGGCGTTTCCAGCCCCTCCATGCGTGCCTTTAACTGCAGCGCCAAATAGTGTGAGTAGTGCCGCGACTGGTGCAGGTTGCCGCCATGGAACCACAGCGCCTCTTGCTGGGTGGGTTTCCACATATTGCGCAGCTCGCCCTCCCAAGGGCCGGGGTCTTTGGTGGTGTCAGAGCCCAAGCCCCAGCACTTGCCGACTTTATCCGCTACCTCTTGGGAGATAAGACGTGCCGCCCAGCCATTCATGGAGCCGTAACCGGTGGCGTAAACGATCAAATCTGCCGCTAGCTCACTGCCATCAGTGAGGGTGATGGAGTGGGGATTGATGCGCTCAATGCCCACCCCGCTGCGCAGCTTGATATCGCCACTGGCCACTAAGTCGCAGGCGCCCACATCGATGTAGTAACCCGAACCCCGGCGCAGGTACTTCAAAAACAGCCCGGAGTCGTCGTCACCAAAATCGAGCAAAAAGCCTGCGTCTTCTAGCTTCTGATAAAACTCAGCGTCGCGCTGTTTAATCGCCTCGAACGCCGGGCGCTGAAAATCTGGCAACACCTTGTAGGGGATCGAGGCAAAAATCAGATCAGCCTTGTCGTGGGTTAAGCCATTGGCGACCGCCTCTTCGGAGTAGAGCGGCCCCAGCACTTCCTCCATCAAAGAGTCCGACTTCACAATATGGGTGGATGAGCGCTGCAGCATGGTCACATCGGCGTCGTGCTCCCAAAGTGCCGCGGCAATATCGTGAGCGGAGTTATTCGAGCCCACAATGACGCACTTTTTACCTTGGTAGGCATCCGGCCCTGGGTGCTGGCTGGAGTGCTGTTGCTCGCCTGCGAAGTTCTCTGCGCCGGGAAATGTCGGCACGTTGGACATGCCTGACATTCCAGTGGCCATCACCAGCTGTTTCGGGCGTAGCGTGAGCTCTTCGCCGTTGCGCTTAACGTTAACCACCCACTCGCCTGCGGCTTCGTCGAAGCGCGCATTCTGACACTCAGTGGAACTCCAATAATTGAGCTCCATCACCTTTGTGTACATCTCCAGCCAATCGCCCACCTTGTCTTTGGGGGCAAACACCGGCCAGTTTTCTGGGAAAGGAATATAGGGCAGGTGGTCGTACCACACCGGGTCGTGCAGGCAGAGAGACTTATAGCGCTTGCGCCAGGAGTCCCCGGCCCGCTCGTTGCGCTCGATAATAATGGTCGGCACGCCCATCTGCTTTAGCCGAGCGCCCAAGCCAATACCGCCCTGGCCCCCGCCAATCACTACGCAGTAAGGCTGCTGTGTGTAACCAAGCTCCGCTTCTTCGCGTTCCCGTGACTCTAACCAGGTTTCACGCTGTTTGTTGGCACCGTGCTCGGCACCTTTTGGGCGGTTGTGATTACGCGGCTCGGGGAAGTCGTGCAATGCTTGCATGGTGGTTAACAGCGTCCAGCATTTGCCGTCTTTAAGACGCAGGTAGCCTTTGCCGCTGGCGACCGCTGTCTCAAAGGTAAACCACGCCTCGCTGGTATCGCCGTTCTGGGTAGCTTCGCCTTCTAGCTGCCAGTTCGTAGGACGCACGTTCTCCAGGGTGGCATTGAGCATGGCCTGAATAGCATCTTTGCCCTCACAGGTTTTTAAATTCCAGGTAAAGGTTACAAAGTCGCGCCAGTAACACTCCTCATTAAATAGCGACAAGACACGCTGAATATCCTGGGCTTGCAGCGCTTTATCAAAATCACTCAGCCACCCTTGGACAGTCGCCGTGGCGGTTTGCTGGGTTTGTGCCGGGGTCTGTGACATAGCGAGTACTCCATCGTTTGTTATTGTTGAATTGCTTGTGAGACACCCAACTCCAAGCATCCGCCGTGCCAAAACACACAAAGCCACTACAACCAACTGAAAGATAACGTTATTTAATAAAACAAAGCGGCGATAAGACGTAGAGAGGAGGCGGACACCTGTCACACTGTTTACAGCTAGGTGTTACAGGTGTAACGCACGACTAACGGCGTAATAGCACTGCGTTGACACCCACGCCAGAGCGCATAGGCTGGAAGGACAATAACAATCCCTACGGTGAACCACGCCATGCCTACTCAATCGCCACTGCCTGCACGGCTGCAATCCGTCCAGCGCCAGCATATTGAGCATATTTTCCAGCTCGGCGAAGGTCTGGAAGTTCCCCAGCTACCGGCCCAGCAAACCATTCGGCGTTCCTGGCTGCGCTGCCTAAACGAGTACCAGCTCGATCCCACTCAGCCACGCCCAGCGCGGGTGGTGCCCCAGCAAATCCTGATCGAGCACCGGGAATCCGTGGATGAACTCCTGCATGTGGCTAGAGCCGGGGTTGACCAGCTTTATCAGCAAATTGCCCAGCTAGGCTATGTACTGCTGCTCACCGACCACCGCGGGATAACCGTCGAGTTTCGTGGCGATCCCAACCAAGACCAGCAACTGCGCAAAGCAGGCCTTTATCTCGGTGCTGACTGGGACGAACGCTTTGCAGGCACCTGTGCAGTAGGCACCTGCCTGCATGACCGACAAGCGATTATTTGCCACCGCCAGGAGCACTTTGATGCCTCGCATATTTCGCTTACCTGTACTGCCGCCCCCATCGCCGACCCACAAGGCAACGTCATGGCCGTGCTGGATATCTCAGCGCTGCAATCACCTACCCAGCATGAGAGCCAAAATTTTAGCCTCTCGCTGGTAACGCTCTACGCACGCATGATTGAGGACGCCTATTTTCTCCAGCGCTACCGTGACTGCCTGATGGTGCGTCTGGATACTTCGCGTGAGTTTGTGCATGTAAACGGGCGTGGGCTCATCGCCATTGAAGAGAACGGGCAAGTGATTGCCGCCAACGCTGTGGGTCGTGATCTGATAAGTGAACACCAGCGCCGTTGGCCACCCTGGTCAGCCCATCACACCCCAATGCTGGGGGAGCTGTTCGAGTGCGAGATCGCCGATGTGCTCAGCATTAATAGTGCCACCGACGATCAACTGCGCGCTTTTCGTGCCAGGTTCGACAACACTATTTACTTTATTAGCTTGTTGGAACCACGCCGCCCGCGCCCTGCTCAGCAAGCACAACCGCTCGCCTCCAGCCTGCCGGAACCACTGGTACGCCTCGGTGCCGACGACCCCGCCATGCGCAAAGTGCAGAAGCTGGCTGAGCGGCTGCGCAACGAAGCCAGCGTCAATGTACTGATTAGCGGTGAAACCGGCACCGGCAAAGAGGTGGTTGCCCGTGCGCTGCATGACAGCGGCAACCGTGCCAGGGGGCCGTTTATCGCGGTCAACTGCGCGGCTATTCCCGAAGCGCTGATCGAAAGCGAGCTGTTTGGCTACGAGCCCGGCGCCTTTACCGGCGGGCGCGCCAAAGGCATGCGCGGGCTGATTCCCCAAGCCCACGGCGGCACACTGTTTTTAGATGAAATCGGCGATATGCCGCTGGCCCTGCAAACCCGCCTGCTACGCGTACTGGCCGAGCGAGAAGTGATGCCTCTTGGGGCCAATAAGCCTGAAAAGGTTGATATCCGGGTGATTACCGCCACCCATCGCAATATCGATGCAATGATCCAACAGGGTGAATTCCGCGAAGATCTCTATTACCGCCTTAACGGGGCCCAACTGCGCCTGCCCGCGCTGCGCGACCGCGCCGATAAGCTCTACGTTATCCGCCGTGTATTTGACGACATCATTAAAGAGCGCGCTTCCAGCCAATCACCGCGCCTGCGGGCCGATGCCATTAGCGCCCTGCTCGCCTACGCCTGGCCCGGTAATATCCGCCAGCTAAAGAATGCGCTGGCCTTTGCCCTGGCCACCTCAGAAAGCGACGAAATCACCGTTCATGACCTACCCGAGCAGTGCCTAAGCCAACGCATCACGCGGCAGGCACCTCCCCTGACTGCAGACGCTGGTAGCGACAGCGATCACACACTGCTGGAAATGCTCAAGGAGCAGCACTGGAACATTAGCGCCGTTGCTCGCGCGCTGGGGGTTTCGCGGCCTACCGTATACCGGCAAATGCAGCGCCAGGGCATAGTGCCGCCGAATTGGCAGGGGTGATAAAAAAGCTACTTCAGAGCTTTTGATATGGAAATAACTGCAACATATCTTGAGAACACAGTGCGAGGGCCGGTTGAAGCGAGGGTCTTTCGCAAGTCATTACTACCTCTTGGCCTTGAGGGTGACCCTCACGTACACTTGTTTGAATCCGTTTATCTATTTATAAACCCGCTTTCGACAAGCCGAGGCCCTCCCATGGCGTTTGATTCCACCTCTTCCTATATCGCAACCGATGCGCTTAAGCAGGCGGTGAATGCTGCCGTGGTGCTCGAGCGGCCGCTGTTGATCAAAGGCGAGCCGGGTACCGGCAAAACCCTGCTGGCTGAAGAGTTGGCCGAGTCTCTCGATACCCAGCTGATTACCTGGCATATCAAATCCAGCACCAAGGCGGCCCAGGGTTTATACGAGTACGATGCCGTCAGCCGTCTGCGTGACTCTCAGCTAGGCGTTGAAGGCGTGGAAAACGTCGCCAACTACATCAAGCCCGGCAAGCTGTGGGAAGCCTTTACCGCCAACGAGCGCGTGGTGTTATTGATCGACGAGATTGACAAGGCCGATATCGAATTCCCCAACGACCTGCTTCAAGAGCTGGATCGTATGGAGTTCCACGTTTACGAAACCGGCGAAACCATCCGCGCCGAACAGCGCCCGATTATCATCATCACCTCAAACAACGAAAAAGAGCTGCCGGATGCGTTCCTGCGCCGCTGCTTTTTCCACTACATTGAGTTCCCCGACCGCGAGACCATGCAGGCGATTGTCGATGTGCACTTCCCGGATATCGCCCCTCGGCTGGTCAGCGAAGCCTTAGAGGTATTTTTCGAGCTACGTAAAGCACCAGGCCTGAAGAAAAAGCCGTCCACGTCTGAGCTAGTCGACTGGCTCAAGCTACTGATGGCTGACAATATTGCTCAAGAGGCGCTCTACAACCGCGACCCGGCCAAAGCGCTGCCGCCCATGGCAGGCGCCTTGGTCAAAAACGAGCAGGACACCCAACTGCTGGAACGCCTGGCGTTTATGATCCGTCGCCAGAAAGGCACAGGCCGCTAAGCCATGTTTATTGGCCTATTCGAAACACTAAAGCGTGCGGGCGTTCCGGTATCGCTACGCGAGCTGCTGGATCTTCACGCCGTGGTGGAACGCGGTGTGGTGTTCGCCGATATGGAAGCCTTCTATCAGGTGGCCCGCACGGTGATGGTCAAAGACGAACGCCACTTCGACCGCTTTGATCGCGCCTTTGCCGTCTGGTTTAAAGGCCTTGAGGACATGGACGCCGCCATTGAGGCGCTGATACCTGATGAGTGGCTGCGCCGGGAGTTTGAGAAGCAGCTAACGGATGAAGAGAAAGCCAAAATCGAATCCCTGGGCGGCCTCGAAGAGCTCATCGAGACGTTTAAAAAACGCCTGGAGGAACAAAAAGAGCGCCACGCGGGCGGCAATAAATGGATCGGCACCGGCGGCACCAGCCCTTTCGGGGCCTATGGCTACAACCCGGAAGGCATTCGGATTGGTCAGGATGGCTCGCGCCATCGCCGCGCCACCAAGGTCTGGGACGAGCGGCGCTTCCGCGATTACGATGATTCTCTAGAGTTAGGCACGCGCAATATCAAAATGGCGCTGCGCCGCTTGCGCAAGTTTGCCCGCCAAGGGGCACTAGAAGAGTTCGACGTGGATAGCACCATCCGCGAAACCGCTAAGGACGCCGGGCTACTCAACGTGCAGATGCGCCCAGAGCGCCATAACGCGGTGAAGGTGCTGCTGTTTTTGGATGTGGGCGGCTCGATGGATGACCATATTCGCGTCTGCGAAGAGCTGTTCTCTGCCGCCCGCTCAGAGTTCAAGCATCTGGAGCACTACTACTTCCATAACTGCCTTTACGAAGGGGTCTGGCGGAACAATATGCGTCGGGGTAACGAGCGGATCCCGACCATGGATGTTTTGCACACCTACGGCGCGGATTACCAGGTAGTGATTGTCGGTGACGCGGCCATGTCGCCCTATGAGGTCACCCACCCCGGCGGTAGCGTAGAGCACTTTAACGACGAAGCGGGCGGCGTTTGGCTTAAGCGTTTATGCGAAACGTTTCCTCGCCTGGCGTGGCTTAACCCTATGCCGCCCCGGGCCTGGGAGTACACCTACTCGACCCAACTGATCCGCGAGATCATCGATGACCGCATGTACCCCATGACCATGGAGGGCCTGGAAACCGCCATGCGCGAGCTAGCAAAGAAGTAAATTATCCGGCTATTATCAAGCCATGCGCGTCAGCACGTCGTGGTGAGTCAGCTTGCGATGCAAAAAGGCCATCACGACGTGCCCTACGATCAGCGCCAGCAGTGTCCAGCCCAGCTCACCGTGGAGCAAACCACCCAGATCAGTCATCCAGCTAATGGGTTCACCTTCAAAGCCAGGCATCAAGGTAATACCGAATACCTCAAGCGAACGGCCCGAGCCGTACTGGCGAATAAGCGCAATGGTTGGCACAGCGATCATCAAAACGTAGAGCGCAAGATGGCCTAGTTTTGCCATAACACTCACCGATGGCGGGCGGCGGGAAGCATTGGCTAAGGCCCAAAGCACGCGCAGCACCAGCAGGCTAAGTAGCAGTACGCCGACGGTTCGATGAGTGCCCCACAAAAATGATTCCAGCGCCGAATCCTCAAACAACACTCGCGCTGCCGCACCACTAAATTGCCACGCAAACAGCAGCGCCATGCCCCAATGCATTAGGCGGCTAATTGCCCCGTAGCGTTGGCTATTATCCATTATCGATAGTGCCATGAACTTCCCTCGTTTTTAATCAGCTAGTCATAAAGCTTATTTTATCGAGCAAACACGGAAAAAACATGACAACACCGTGCAACTTGGTTGCATAAACTGGAACGCAGCGTTTTCTGATGGCGATTAAAGCGTTTGTGGAAAATCGTTTAAGCCCTTCAAAAAGGCCTGCTTGGCAGCCTCAAACGCCTTAGGGTCATGTTTAAAGCGACGCAGGATAAGCGCTTCATCCAATACCAGGGTAGGCGCCAATTCGCGAATACTCTTGGCAGGATGGCGAGCGCCCAAGCCAATACGCTTTCCATCCATCCCGCCGAACCAGCGCTTAATGCCACTTTTTTGATAGAACGCTTCTTGTTCGGCGTTATCCACCTCGACACGTAGCGGCGCTTTCAGAGTAAGTTCGCTGATTAACCGCTGTTGGGCATCTGCTTGGTCAAGCGCGCAGGCGTGAGTCACCGTCATGCCCTCACCCTCCTCGTCCAGCACTAGCAGCGCCAGCGCTTGAGGTTTACCCTGGCCATCAACAGCAGCAAACAGCCGCGCTGCTTCTTGCGGAAAAAACACACTGCAGGTGCCGGTGAACACGACCAGCGGCGTAAGACCCGCCTCTTGTCCGTAAACCTCAGCGCATAATCGCGCCAGACAGGCATTGCGCTGGGCCTCTGCGTTAACGTGTACGACCTTCATTTGAATCATCCTCAGCGACTAAAAACCCGCAAGCCTAGAGCAAACATCACCGTTTTGACAGCGCGACGTGCCTCACCACGACGTCCATTCATTTTTACTGATACTGAACACTACTGTTAACAATCTGTCGAAGAGAGCTGTAAGCGTGAACATCACCTAGAAGGAGCTAGTATGCCCACTTTTATGAATGACCCTACCCTGCCCACACCAAGCTTCCCCGGTAGCCATATGGTCGTCGATGATCACTATGTATTTATTTCAGGGCTGACCGTTGGTGATCTCTCAAACGGCCACGCAGCCAGAGGCGACGTTAAAGAGGAGACTCGCCTTGTGATGCGCGCACTCTCGCGCATGCTTGAAATGGAAGGCGGCAGCTTAGCGGATATAGTGCGGGTGGATATCCACCTCACGGATCTACACGCTATCCAAGACATGGACACTGTTTACGCGGAACACTTTGAACCTGGCCGCTACCCTGCCCGCACCTGCACCGAATCCCCTAACCTCTACGGCGGCAGCAGTGTTGAAATCACTGTGATGGCGAAACGCGCAAATCATTAATGCCTTTAAACACAAAAAGCCAATTTAATGGCTTTTTGTGCTTGTTTAGAGGCAGTCAATTTTATAACCCAGCCAACATCCCTGTGGGATAGGTAAGCGTTAACAGATTCGCCATCCCCATTAAGAAGAGTGTCACGCCAGCCGCTAAACCCACGGCAGCAACCGGCTTCATACGCGCTACCACCAGTAAGAACCCAAGGCAAAATAACGCGGCGGTAAACAGGAAGCCAAACACCATCACGCTACCAATCAAGGCAAAGAAACCGGCCACCCAAAAGAACTGCTGGCGTAATGTCTGAATTTGCCACTTCATCGGTTTGATAACCGTTCTGATAATTTCCAGCAAACATGCTGACACGATAATGGCAATCGCCAGCCTGGGCATGATGCCTCCTAGCATAGACAGGTCAGCAAACGCCCACCACATATATCCAGCCACCGCTAACAGGCTGCCCAGCAATGCCACATCGATCACACCCAGCGACAGCGGCGCCACCTCTTCTTGAAGCGCATGTTTAGCAGAGCTCTCGGTTGGGCGGCGCTTTTGCAGGTAGCTGCGTAAAGGGGGAATAATCAATGATGCCGCAATCAGTGCACCAATGATCAGTACCCCAGGCCGCATAAAGGCTTCTACACCTTGAAACTGAGCGGCTTGATAGAAGTAGGCTTCTGCACCAGGAGCTAGCACAAAGCCAATCAAAAAGGCGGGGCGAGACCAGTTGGCCTGCTTAAACAGCACGCCAATCGCGCCAATAATACCGAGTGCAAATAGATCACCCAGCGAACGCGTCGCTTGATAGGCAGCGAAGAGGATCAAGATGGTAATTAGGGGCGCTAAAACCACGAATGGCACCCGGGTTAAGCTGGCCACCGGGCGCGCCAACCCCAAACAGAGCGCAGCGCCTAAAATATTCGCCAGCGCTAACGACCAAATAATGGTGTACGTCAGATCGAGGTTCGTCTCTAACATACTGACACCGGGCTGAAGGCCAAGCAGAAGTAGTCCACCTAAAAACACCGCCGCCGTACCCGAACCGGGTATCCCAAACAGTAAAGTAGGCACCATCGCCCCGCAGGCACAGGCGTTGTTAGCGGACTCCGGCGCAATCACGCCGCGAATATCGCCTTTGCCAAACTGGGATTTATCTTTGGCGCTCTGCACCGCGTGGCCGTAGGTGAGCCAATCCACTACAGAGCCCGCCAAGCCTGGAATCGTGCCCATTAAGCTACCAATCCCCGCGCAGCGGGCCACTAATCCAGGTCGCCTAGCCACATCCTTTACACCCTCTTTCCAACCTTTGCCCAATTGGCAGGGCTGTTCGGCAATCGCACCGCGCTTCACCAATAGATCAATGATTTCAGGCAGTGCGAAAATACCTAAACCGACCACCACTAACGGCAAACCGTCATAGAGGTAGTCAAGTTCAAACGGCAGCCGAAACTCTCCGGTAGCTGGTGCCATGCCAATGGTGCCGACCAGTAATCCAATGCCGCAGGCGGCAATGCCTTTAAAAACATCCTTGCCAGACAGCACCGCCACCATGGATAGCCCCAGCAGCGTCAACATAAATAGCTCTGACGATGAAAATGACAGCACAACAGGCCGGGCGATGAGAATAAAGGCCGTGAGCACCACCGCACCAATCAGGCCGCCTATCATTGACGACAGAAATGCGCTAGAGAGCGCTCGTGCAGCCTGCCCTTTCTTAGCCAGTGCAAAGCCATCCACCACGGTGGCCTGGGAAGCACTAGAGCCTGGGATCCCAAGCAGTACAGAAGCAAAGGTATCGCCCGTGGGGATCACCGCCACTAAGCCCATCAGCATACCCAGAGCAACGGAAGGCTCCATGCCATAGAGGAAAGGCAGCAGAAGCGACATACCGGCAATGCCACCAAGCCCAGGGATGATGCCCACAATCAGCCCAATCAGGACACCGATAACCATGTACAGCATATGGGGAACAGTAAACAACTGCCCCAAACTGGAGAATAAGACATCTAACATTGTCATGGCTCTTATGTTGTTTAGTGTAAGGGAGCCCAAAAGCACCGCTTAAGCAGTGCTTTTTTTGTGTTAACTGGCGTGTTAAATACGGGCACCGTGCTGCTCTAGCAGCCACTCGACCAACCACTGTCGCGTGGCATCATCAAGTGACATGGCCTCCTGTAGATGCTGCTCGACGACCTCACCAACAACCGGCGTGTAGGGGCCAAGCTGGGCCATCGCTGCATCTTTAAACGCTTCTGTATCCACAAAACGCTGTGCCGCGTCGCGATACTCCTGAATCAGTGCTTCTGGCGCGTCGCTTGGCAGCAGGATCAACTTTTGCAGCGTGAACCCTGAGGCAAAGAATTTGCGGTACGCCTCGGCGGCGGGGCCGCTAGGCGCTTCGCCATGCAAGGTTTCGTAAACTTCATTGAAGGTCGGCAAGTCAGGGAAGGCAGGGTCACGCACGATCTCGCCGTTGTCGTTGAGTACGCCCAGGGAAAACAGCGGCACCGCTCGTCCGCTCTCTACTAGAGGTTCTACGCTACTGAAATAGGCAGAGGTGGTTTGGAAGTCGATATCAGCCTCACCGCGCTCAAAGGCTAACCGCCCTTCTCCACGGCTACGCATGCCAGAAACGGCCTGTACATCTGCACCCAGTAAATCAAGCGCAATCAATACCGGCAGCTCTAGCCCTGTATGGCTCTGCACGGCAAATTTAACGCGCTGGCTGGTCACCGCGTTCAGCACCTCCTCGGCGCTATCACCCAGGCTAGGTTGGGCATACACCACGCCGCCGGTGGGGGTCGCTAAAATCGGTGTCCAATCGTCGTAGTTATAACGTACTCGGCGGTCTTGCAACATGGCGGGGTACTGGGTGGAGGCAGAGGTGCCTATCCACTGGCTGCCATCAGAAGCAGCCCGCATAGCGAACAGGTTACTGCCATTAATGGAGCCACCGCCGGGCACGTTATCGATGACTAGCGTTGGGTTATCTTGAATATGGTCACTCATCCAGGTAGAGAAGAAGCGTGCCCACACATCGGTTCCACCGCCTACACCAAACGGGATGGTCCAATGGATAGTGCTTGGCACGTTCACATCGTTAGCTTGGGCATTCCCACTGATGGCGCCCAGCGTGGAACAAGCAACGACAAGTAACGCTTTCTTGAATGTGTTAAGCGGTGTGCGCTTCGAGGTAGCCATGGCGATACTCCTGTTATTGATTATTGTCGGTTGTTAATAGTGGTAGCGTGATTCAGTCGACGGTTTCGATGGCGTGATTACCCACTTCCTTTAAAGGGGTCGCATAGAAAATTTGCCCGCTCATAATTTTGCGGGCCGTTCGGATCAGCGATACACGCGCCAGGTCAAACGCATTCTGTTGGCGATACTCTGCCGTCAGCTCAATAGAGCCAGAAGGATGCTCTAACACAATTTGTGATAGAAGCTGCCCAGCCGAAAGCTTTTGATGGCCGATGGCCATAAGATTGGCAACGGAACCAGGTAGATTAATCGCGGCAGCAACGGCCATTGCACCTGTTACGGCAATGGCTTTGTGGCAACGATGAGGCACAAAATAGCGAACATTGAGCGTATGCGATGCCGCTTCAGCCGCTGAAATCAGCACGATCTTGGGCAGAACGCTCTGACTAACATCGCCCATTCCCATCCGCCGCCCCGCTTCACATCGCAGGGTTTCTAAGCGGGTTAACAAGGCCGCGTTATTATCCAACTCAGCAGGCGATTCATAGCCGGTTAACCCAACCGACTCAGCGAGCAGCAGCATAATAGGGGTGGCCGCATCGATACAGCTCACTTCGACACCGTCAATCTCTTCACATGCTTTTCCGGTAGGTAACAGCTGGCCCGTTTTACTGCCCATGATGTCTAAAAAGCTAAGCTGGATGCCCGCAGCACTTCCCGGAACGCCGCTAATGGTGACACTGCCTTCGTACTGCACCTGCTTCCCCGGCGTAGGGACATGGCATTCGATCAACCGCTGGGTATTTAAGTTATGGACTTTTACCACAGTGGTACCGTCTTGCGGTTCTACCAGCCCTGTCTCTATGGCATATGGCCCTACGGCAGAGAGCATATTGCCGCAGTTCGGGTTAAAGTCGACACGCTTGTTAACGACATCCACTTGAGCAAACAGATAGTCAACATCGGCGTCAGGGTGCGATGAGCGCTCAACAATGGCCACTTTACTGGTGAGTGGGTCGCCTCCCCCAATACCATCGATCTGTAGCGCATGCCCAGAGCCCATCAAGCTAAGCAGGATATCGGCCTGCTGGGCCTGATCACTGGGTAGGTCTTTCATGCGAATAAAGGGGCCTCGAGAGGTGCCGCCCCGCATAATGACACAAGGAATGCTGTTCATATCGTTCCGCCATAGTTCGCGATGACTGTATGCACGGAGAATGTCAGCCTATCTTTAATGTCTCAAATGCAAATATAGATTGCTATAAATACGATTTTTGCATTAATGTGTTTTAGTTATTAATCCACTTTTTTTGCGCAACAATCCTATGCTGCATAGACTCGAATTTCTTGACCTTCATGCGTTCATTCTAGTCGCTGAATTAGGCACCTTTCATGAGGCGGCTCAGCGCTTGCATTTGTCGCAACCAGCCCTCACTCGCCGTATCCAAAAGCTGGAAGAACTCCTTGAAGTTGAACTACTTGAGAGAACCACCAGGCGTACTCGACTGACGCCTATTGGGGCAGATTTTTTGCCCCGGGCCAGGCGAATGCTTGAGGAGTACGAGTCCTCTATCTTGGGGATTCGGGAGCTGGTCACGCACCAAAAAGGAACCGTGACGATTGCTTGCTTGCCGACGGCGGCATTCTACTTTTTGCCTAGTGTCATTCGTGTGTTTAGCGAGGCTTGGCCGGGCATTCGCATCCGAATTCTGGATGTCAGCGCCAACGAGGGGCTGGAAAAAGTCATTAATGGCGAGGCAGACTTCGGTATCAACATGATCAGCGCGCAAAGCTCGGAGGTGCGCTTTACCCCGCTGCTACGCGACCCTTTTGTATTGGCACTACGCTCGGATCATCCTCTCGCGAGCAAAAAGCAGATTGAGTGGAGCGATCTAGAAGATGTTCGTCTCATCACTGTGAGCCGCGATAGTGGTAACCGCACGTTGCTGGATAATGCGCTTTCGGCAGAGGGTATCCACTTAAACAGTTTTTATGAGGTTCAGCACTTGTCGACCTCTTTGGGTTTAGTGGAGTCAGGCTTAGGGGTGGCAATTTTGCCGCGTATGACCATGCCTGGGCCAGATCACGACACACTGTGCTCTAGAGATCTACCTGAGCCACGCATTCAGCGTTCCATTGGTCTTGTACGTAGCAATACCCACAGCCTCTCCAGTACCGCACAGTTATTTATTGATTTACTGCTAGAGCACTGGGTCAAAGAATCTATTTAACAGTTTTCATTGCGCCAGCCTCAATCAGCGCAATAACCGCTTCGATATCAATATGCTCCTCCAGCATATCGGCCAAACGATCAAGTTCACGCTCACGGTGGGCCTGATAATCACTTTGCTCCCCCCCTACGAGGCCGAGCTGTTTTAACAGCGCTTGGCAGGCTTCGGGGTGATCAAATAACCCGTGTAGGTAAGTGCCGATAATTTGGCCATCTTTGCTAACGGCGCCTTCTGGGCGTCCGTTTAAATCAAATAACGGCGAACTAAGCGCAGCCCCATCGCTCACGCCGTTATGGATTTCATAGCCGGTAACGGTAGCGCCCTCCGCCACCGTTAAACCACTCACATTGCGCAGCTGCTTACCCGCCACCATGCGCGTGGTCAGGGGAAGCAGTCCTAACCCCGCTACTTTTTCAGATTTTCCCTCCAGGCCCTCCGGGTCATCCACCCATTCGCCCAACATTTGGAAGCCTCCGCAAATACCCAGCACTTTGCCGCCATAGCGCAGATGACGCTGAATGGCGGCATCCCAGCCCTGGCGTTTTAACCACTCCAGGTCACTAGCGGTACTTTTACTGCCGGGCAGCATAATCACATCGGCGGCAGGAATCGGCTGGTCGGCCCGGATAAACGACAACGAGACCTGGGGGTGTAGCCGCAGAGGGTCAAAATCGGTGTGGTTACTAATACGCGGTAGCGCGGGCACGATCACCTTGAGCGTCTGGCTGGCTTTTTCAGCGTGGGTTAAACCAATGCTGTCTTCTGCATCGAGTACCAGCCCCTGCAGATAAGGCAGCGTGCCGAATACCGGTTTTCCAGTACGTTCTTCCAACCACTCAAGACCTGGCTCCAACAGCGCTATATCACCCCGAAAGCGATTGATAATAAAGCCCTTAGTGCGCGCCTGTTCGCTCTCGCTCAATAGCGCCAGCGTTCCCATCAACTGGGCGAATACCCCACCGCGATCAATATCACCGACGAGTAATACGGGACAGTCAGCCGCTTCAGCAAAGCCCATATTGGCGATATCGCCCTCACGTAGATTGATTTCAGCGGGGCTGCCCGCGCCTTCGGCAATAATCACATCAAAGCGGCTTTCCAAGGCCTGCCATGCTGCCATCACGCTCTCTTTCGCGGTGCGTTTATAGGCGTGGTAATCCAGCGCATCCATATGACCATGCACTTTGCCGCGCAAAATCACCTGGGCGCCGCGATCGGTTTCCGGCTTTAGCAGTACCGGGTTCATATCGCTGTGGGGAGCTAAATAGCAGGCTTGGGCCTGTAACGCCGTCGAGCGACCAATTTCACCACCGTCCTCGGTGACTGCGCTGTTTAACGCCATGTTCTGGGGCTTAAACGGCGCCACTGATACTCCCCGCCTTGCCAACACCCGGCAAAGGGCAGCCACTACGGTGCTTTTACCCGCGTCCGAAGTAGTGCCTTGAATCATCAGTGTGGCCATAGAGAGGTCTCGCCCAGGTGAACAAGAGCAAGACTTTAGCGGGAGGCGCTAAGGGGCGCAATGTGTTCAATCTCCGCTCAAGCACTCTAATTCCTTTAATAATCAAAAATACTTTTTATCGCCATCAATTCGTCATATGTCATCTCTAGGCTGATACCTAACAAATGAGATCGATCTCATTGCACCAACAACAGGTATTCGCATGGCAGATTTACTGAGTGTGGCCAAACTCGCCGGGGTTTCCCGGGCAACCGCAGCGCGGGCTTTTTCAAGCCCCGACTTAGTGCGACCCGCTACCCGTGAAAAAGTGTTTAGCGCGGCCCAGCAGTTGGCGTTTAGGCCCAACAAGGTTGCCCAACAGCTGCGCTCTCAAGCGACGCAGATGATTGGCGTCATGGTACCGAGTCTCGATAACCCGGTGTTCGCCGAGCAGCTTCAGGCCATGGAAGTTGCCGCCCGCGCCTCGGGTTATTCATTGATCGTGACCACCAGTGAATATTCACCCAGCCTTGAGCAAGACATCGTTGAGGAGATGCTCCGCCAGCGTGTCGATGGCTTGGTGCTTACCGTGGCAGAAGCGGATAACAGTGACGTACTCGACAAACTGCGCTTAGAAACCACTCCCTGCTTACTGGTTTACAACCCGCCGGGTGAAAGTGGTTTTCCTTCTATTGGCGTTGATAACCGCGCCGCTAGCGCGGATGCCACGCGACATTTAATCACTCTTGGACACAAGCGAATTGGCATGGTGGCTGGCCCACTACTGCAGTCAGACCGCGCTCGCCAGCGCTACGAAGGCTATTGCCAAGCGATGCAGGAGGCTGGATTAACTGCCCGCCCATTAACTGAAATGGCTCGCCACACCCAAGCTGACCTGGCAAGCCTTAGGCCCGTATTAAAAGGGCCTGATTCATTAAGTGCGGTGATCTGCACCAACGACCTGCTCGCTATCAGTCTGATTGGTGAGCTGCAGCGCGCAGGCTTTAGCGTGCCTGGCGACCTTTCCGTGATGGGCTTTGATGGCATTGCCTTGGGCAAGCACCTCTACCCATCGCTCTGCACCATTGAACAGCCTCGCGCCGAGATCGGGCGCGCGGCGGTTCACACCTTGCTAGCCATGATTCGGGGAGAAGAATGCACACCTGCTCCCCTGCCCCACGCACTGCGTAAGGGCGAAAGTGTCGGAATCCCGACATCCCGTAAGTCCACGTTAAGCGCTTCATAGAGGAACACTGTATGAATCTTCAACGCAAGAATGTTAAGCGTCTTTACCAAGCATTAGTGGCCACGGCAGTTATCAGCGCCTCCGTTAACGCTGCGGCTCAGTCTAGTGATAACGCGATCTGCTACAACTGCCCGCCAGAATGGGCGGATTGGGGCACTCAGCTACGTTTAATTGAGCAGGAAACCGGCATTCGCGTGCCGCAAGACAACAAAAACTCCGGCCAGTCATTAGCCCAGTTAGTCGCCGAAGCAGGTAGCCCGGTGGCCGACGTTGTTTATTACGGGGTGACCTTTGGTATTCAAGCCATGGAAGAGGATGTGGTGACACCCTACCAGCCTGCGCACTGGGACGAGATCCCAGAAGGCTTGAAAGACCCGGAAGGCAACTGGTTTGCCATTCACTCTGGCACACTAGGTTTTATGGTCAACGTTGACGCTTTGGACGGCGCGCCGGTGCCCACTTCCTGGGAAGACCTGCTTAACCCTGAGTACCGTGGCATGGTGGGCTATCTTGATCCCGCCAGCGCCTTTGTAGGCTACGTGGGCGCCGTAGCGGTTAACTTAGCCATGGGTGGTGATCTGAACGACTTTACCCCGGCGATTGACTACTTCAATGAGCTCGCCAATAACAACCCGATTGTGCCGAAGCAAACCAGCTACGCACGGGTGCTTTCTGGTGAGATCCCGATTCTTCTCGATTACGACTTCAACGCTTATCGCGCTCGCCACAGCGATGGTGCCAACGTTGAGTTTGTGATTCCTGAAGAGGGCAGCGTGGTGGTGCCCTATGTGATGAGCCTGGTGAAAGATGGCCCGAACCCTGAGAACGGCCAGCAGGTACTAGATTTCGTGCTGTCTGATCAAGGCCAAGCGGTATGGGCAGACGCCTATTTACGCCCGGTGCGTGAAAGCGCTATCTCTGCCGAAGCACGTGAAGTTTTTCTTCCCGATAGCGATTACGCCCGCGCTGAAGCGGTTGACTACCCCGCCATGGCGGCTGCCCAGCGCAGCTTCTCTGAGCGGTATTTGTCGGAGGTTCGCTAACCATGAAAGCGGTATCCAAGCAGCCCTACGGGGCTGCTTCTTCGCTCACTCATCGCGTGGCATTAGCGTCTCAGCCTCGGCGTCAAAACCTTATTGCGCTGTGTGCATTACTACCTGCCCTGGTGGTTTTCTGCGCCTTTTGGCTACTGCCTTTTTCACGCTTAATTGTCATGGGAGCAGAGGCTGACCGGAGCAGCGGCATTAGCGCTTATCTGACCATTCTCACCCATCGCCAGTACTTAATAAGCCTAGTGACCACTGTGGGAATCTCGCTTGTGGTATCCATCACGGCGGTGGCTATTGCGGGTATTGCGGGGTTCTTTCTGGCTCGCCAGCGATTTTTCGGCAAGGCGGTGCTGGTGGCTATTCTTACCTTTCCACTAGCGTTTCCAGGCGTCGTGGTCGGCTTTCTGGTCATTATGTTGGGCGGCCGACAAGGAGCGCTGGCACAGGCCAGCCTGTGGCTATTTGGCGAACGCTGGATGTTTGCTTACTCCCTGGCGGGGCTATTTATCGGCTACCTGTACTTTTCGATTCCTCGCGTGATCACCACAGTGATGGCGGCTTGCGACAACCTGGATCAAAGCCTTGAAGAAGCAGCGCGCTCGTTAGGCGCTAACACCTGGCAAGTCACTAAAGACGTCATTATCCCGGGCATTGCGCCCGCGCTTCTCTCAACCGGTGCTATCTGCTTTGCGACCAGCATGGGCGCCTTTGGAACGGCGTTTACCCTGGGCACACGGTTAAGCATTCTGCCGCTCAATATCTACGGTGAATTCACCAACTACGCTAATTTCGCCATGGCGGCGGCGCTTTCAGTGGTGCTGGGTGTTATTACCTGGATAGCGTTGAGTATCGCCCGCAGGTTAGCAGGCGGCAACTTGGGAGCCTCTGCATGAAATCTCGCTTACGCTTCACGCTGCAATTGGGCTTCACCCTGCTGGTGTGCTTATTTATGATTGTGCCCGTCGCCATGTCAGTCATGGCGGGACTGACCGAGAATTACTTTGTTGGCCTGCAGAGTGGCTTAACGCTGCGCTGGGTGAATGAGGTGTGGCAGCTATACTCCGATACCATCTGGCTATCGATAAAACTGGCGCTCGCCTGCTTGTTGATTACTATTTTAATTGGTGTGCCCGCCGCCTATGGACTGCTGCGCAGCCGTCGCCGCTGGGCCAATGCGATAGAAGAACTGCTGCTTCTACCGGTAGCCGTACCCGGATTAGCCACTGCCCTTGCACTACTGCTGGCCTACGGTAGCTACCGGGAATTTCGTGGCAGCTGGCTATTTATTCTTGTTGGCCATGTGCTGTTCACCCTGCCCTTTATGGTGCGTGCAGTGCTCTCCGTGATGCAAACCGCCAATCTCCCTCAGCTCGAAGAGGCCGCTGCCAGCCTGGGCGCCAACTTCCGTCAACGCTTTTTCGCCGTGGTCGTCCCAAATTGCATGAGTGGCGTTCTGGCGGGCGCGCTAATGGTCGTTACCCTCTCGATAGGTGAGTTCAACATCACCTGGATGCTGCATACCCCTTTGACGAAAACACTGCCAGTAGGGTTAGCCGATAGCTACGCCTCAATGCGTCTGGAAATTGGCTCGGCTTACACGCTGATTTTTCTGATGATGGTGGTGCCGCTGCTGGTGGCCATCCAGTGGGCAGGCCGATTTACCCGTCAGCGCCGCTAACCATCTACTAAAGACACCTACTGGCTTTATCTGAGAGTTTGCTATGAGTTCATCTGTCAGCATTACCCTAAACCAATGCAGCCGCACCTTTGCGGGTGGCAACACGGCGCTACAGCCTCTTGATTTAGAAGTTAACGCCGGAGAAACCTTAGTTCTGCTAGGGCCTTCCGGATGCGGCAAAACCACTACTCTGCGCATTATTAGCGGCCTGGAAAGCCCTGACAACGGCGGCCAGGTACTGTTTGGCGAGCGTGATGTCACGGCACTTCCGATCGAGAAGCGCGACGTGGGCATGGTGTTTCAAAACTATGCGCTATTTCCCAATATGAGCGTTGCCGACAATATCGCCTACGGGCTAAAAATACAGCGCTTGCCGCGGGGCGAGATTACACATCGACTGGATGAGGTCATGCGGATGGTCGATTTGCAAGGCTTTGGTGATCGGCGCATCGACGCCCTTTCAGGGGGCCAAAAGCAGCGTGTGGCACTCGCCCGTGCAATTGCCGTGCGCCCCAAGGTGCTTCTGTTTGACGAGCCGTTGGCTGCCCTCGACGCAAAACTGCGTGACCGCTTGCGCATCGAGATTGGCCTGCTACTGCGCGAGCTGGGCACCACGGCAGTCTACGTTACCCACGACCAGGATGAGGCGATGGCCTTGGGAGATCGCATCGCAGTGATGCAAGCAGGACGTATCGCACAACTAGGCACCCCTCAAGAGATTTACCATCAACCGGCCAATGCGTTTGTGGCGGATTTTATCGGTGCGGTTAACTGTCTGGAAGTCATCAGCACACGCGCCGATGGAGGGTTAGTGGTACATGGCGGTGAGCTAAACGCAGCCCATTTGCAGGGGGCATCCACTGTCTACTGCCGACCGGAAGATATCCTGGTGGTCCCCCTTGACCAAGCTGATGTAAGCGGCAAGGTGGTGCAGAGTATTTTTCTTGGCCAAACCCAGCGCCTACTGGTGGATACCGGTGGCGCTACACCGCTACAGATAGAAGCCCCCTCGCGCCAGCGCTGGCCAGAGGGCACCGCTATTGGCTTGAAGCTTCCGTCGAATGTGCTTTTTCACCCGGATACCCCTGCTACAACGATTAATGCCAAGGAGATGGCCAATGGCTGAACACGATTCCACTCAAGCGCAATACGTCGCAGCTCCAAAATGCCTTATCGCGCAGATTAGCGACCCACATATCAAAGCGGGCGGTAAGCTCTCTTATCGACAGGTAGATACCGCCAACGCCCTGCGTCAAGCAATCCGCACACTTAATCAGCTAGCGCCGCGGCCCGATCTGGTGCTGATAAGCGGTGATTTAGTCGATTTTGGTCATCCAGAAGAGTACGCCACCTTCAAACAGATTCTTGCTGAGTTAACCCTGCCCGTGTACCTGATCCCTGGCAATCATGATGACCGCCAGCACCTGCGTGCTGCTTTTCCTGAGCACCGCTACCTTTTTCAGCACACAGACTATTTACAATGGGAGGTTAATGACTATCCGGTGCGCATTATCGGGCTAGACTCATCGGTACCAGGTAAACCCCATGGCGAGTTATGCAGTACAAGTCTTCGGTGGCTGGATGCAACGCTGGCAGAGCAACCCGAGAAACCTACCCTGGTGATGGTGCATCACCACCCTTTTGTGAGTGGTATCGACCATATGGATCGACAGCCTCTTCAACATGCAAACACTTTAGCGGAAGTGATTCGCAAACACCCCCAGGTAGAGCGCGTGCTCTGCGGGCACCTGCATCGTTCGATCCAAGCACGCTTTGCCAACACCTTGGCGATTAGCTGCCCGGGCGTTTCCCATCAGGTGAGCCTAGATCTCACTCCAGATGGCCCTTCGAGCTTTCAACTAGAGCCACCGGGGTACTTGCTGCACCAATGGTCAATCGCTAACGGCATGGTGACTCATCAAGGGTTTATCGAACACTACCCTGGCCCTTTCCCGTTCTATGATGCAAACGGATTAATTGATTAAGACATTAAGCTGGGAGCAAGCGCCATGTCTTCTATTTGTGCCCACTCCCAGGCTTGGACTATCTGCTTTTTCTCTAAACCCCAACGATAGCCACCAAGCGCGCCGCTTTGTTGAATCACCCGGTGGCAGGGAATCCACAGTGCTATTGGGTTAGCACCCACCGCATTGCCTACTGCCCGGGAGGATTTAGGAGTGCCAAGCGCCTTAGCAATGTGGGAATAACTGGCAAGCTGCCCTTCTGGAATGGTCAGCAACGCTCGCCACACCGCAATTTGAAAATTGGTGCCAGTAACATGCAGCGACAAACATTCAGCCGGCTGTTCAGGTTTAGTAAATAGCCTTTCCACCGCGAAGCGGGTGGCCTCAGGGCAATGGTGGAATGTGCCACGCGGCCACTCTTTGGCAAGCCGTGCCAGTAGCTCGTCAGCACAGGTGGCATCGACAAACCCCATACGACAGATACCGCGAGGCGTGACGGCGACGAACATACTGCCTAAGGGGGTTTCATGAACGCCGTAATTTATTTCCACGCCTTCACCCTGACGCTTGTACTCACCGGGGGTCATCGCCTCAAACTGCACAAAATGATCGTACAGCCGCGAGCTACCACTAAGCCCAAGAGTATGGGCAATATCCAGCAGCGAGGTGGAGGGCTGCATCAGTTGCTTACCTCGCTCTAGCGTCAGCGCCTGCAAAAAGCGTTTGGGGCTAATACCCGCATAGCGGCAAAATAGCCGTTGGAAGTGAAAGGCGCTTAAATGCACGTGAGCCGCCACTGTTTCCAAGTTAGGCTGCGCCGCTGCGTGAGCCACCATATAGGCCATCGCTTTTTCGATACGCGCATAATCGTTCATTGTGGTGTCTCTTTTGTCATCGCATTAAGGGCTGCACCAATCGTTATACTGCAGCCTATGCGATGAACGCTTCGTTGCCGACCCGAATCTTGCTCTCTGTTATCTTGCCTCTATCCCGAGCTGGCAACGTTAAATATGGCGATAAATGATAATCGGAGAGCAGCCTAATAAGCGTTGCAGCGTATTGACCTGCTCGTTATCTATTTGGCCAATGCGGGGATTAACCGCGGTGAGCGTGAAACGCGAGAAACCCTGAACAAACGAATACTGCAGTTGGTTGACTGACGCTTGCTCGCCACAGCATGGTAAGTGATAGCAGCGTAATTGAAAGCCATGTTCAAGGTCGTAATCTTGATCCATTAAATCGTGCCACTGGGCAATGCTGAGCTCCTCCCCACACTCGCTACAGCGAACGTATTCAAAATTGCTGCCACAATCACGAAACTCTACGTTTGCAGATATTTCATCTTCAATTGCCTCAACTTCTGGCATCCATTGCCGCAAAACCTCTTTCACCGCCGCAACCTGATTGGCAGTAGGCAAATAACGAGGCTCTGCAGGAATAATAACGATGTGGTTATCGCTCATTTAGCCCCCTTATCGCATGCTTAAACGCAACAACAGCAAGTAGTTAGCACTTATATAGCGTTGTCTGTCAGCAACTGTAAAGCAGACAGCCCTGCTGTTTTCCGCTAGGGTAACGCCTCGCCCCAATTGACGATACTTGAATAAGCCCATGCAAGACTTAATCAATGACATAGCGGCTGCCATGGCGAAAGCAGAGAAGCGCGGCAAAGTCGCCGACTATATTCCCGAGCTTGGCCATGTGGATCCCAACAAGTTCGCCATCTCGCTGGCCACCGTCGATGGCAAGGTTTACTCAGCGGGCTGCGCCACCACACCCTTCTCCATTCAAAGCATTTCCAAGGTATTTACCCTCACCATTGCGCTAGGCAAGATGGGCGACTCACTGTGGTCAAAAGTAGGCCGTGAACCCTCCGGTGACCCTTTCAACTCCATCGTTCAACTTGAACACGAAAGTGGCAAACCGCGGAACCCTTTTATCAATGCCGGTGCGATTGCCGTAGTTGACGCGATCATGATGGGCCATGAGCCCAAAGAGACACTGGGTGAAATTCTCAATTTTGTGCGCTATATCGCTGATGATGACAGCATCTGCTTCGACCAAGCGGTGGCTGCATCAGAGATGGCTAACCGCGACCGTAACGCATCGCTAGCGCATTTTATGAAAGCCTTTGGCCGCCTGCGACACGATGTTGATAAGGTTTTGGGCACTTACTTCCATCAGTGCGCAATTGCCATGAACTGCGAGCAACTCGCCCATGCCGGGCTGTTTTTAGCCTCCGATGGTATCAATAAGCCTAGCGGTATCCGCGTGGTAGCACCTCAGCGGGCGCGGCGTATCAATTCGTTGATGATGATGTGCGGGCACTACGACGCCTCAGGAGAATTCGCCTTTCGCGTTGGACTCCCAGGCAAAAGTGGCGTCGGCGGCGGCATCCTCGCCATTGCACCAGGGCACGGCTCGATTGCCGTATGGTCACCAGGATTAGATGACTACGGCAATAGCTTACTTGGCACCCAAGCGCTTGAAATGTTTGTGCAACGTACAGAGTGGTCAGTGTTTGGGCATTAATAGTTTAGCTTTTGGTGCATTGGCTTTTTGAGGAGCATTCACCTCAATTTTGTGCAATACGCACCGGTCACGCCAATACACACTCCTGGCACTTTTCAGGAGGATCATCATGAGCGCTTCATCACTACTTCCCTTGCTGTTATCCATGTCCGCCTTTGCCCTTGCCGCCTCTATTTCCCCTGGACCGGTGAATATCGTCTGTTTGAGCAGCGGTACTCACTATCCCATCGCAAAAGGGCTTGTATTTGTTACCGGTGCCACGCTGGGGTTTGTTTTGCTGTTTTTATGCATCGGTGCAGGTCTTTACTCACTACTCAATGTGGCGCCGCTGTTTGAAGAGCTACTGCGCTGGGCGGGCATACTATTTTTACTTTATCTCGCTTACAAATTAACTCAGCATGATGGGCGCGTGCAGACACAAAGTGCCGATAAAGCACCAGGATTCATGACAGGCGCCATGATGCAGTGGCTCAATCCCAAAGCCTGGCTAGCATCTGCTGCTGGCATTGGTGCCTATACAAGTGCTAACGAACCTTATCAATTATGGCTATTCGCAGTCCTATACTTGCCCATTTGCTGGTTATCCCTGGCCAGTTGGGTATATGCGGGCGCCTTTCTCAAACGCTATGTCCACCGCCCTATTATCCTGTTAACGATCAATCGCACGCTGGCTGTTTGCCTGGCCGCCAGTGCGCTGTTCCTGTTATTTGAGTAGTGGATAACGGTATTGGTTAGGCGTTGCTGCTACCAGACGCTTGAAGGTTCGTTGAAAGTGCGGCTGATCATTAAAGCCTGCGTTCAAGGCCGCCTCCACAATAGGCAGGCCACGTTTAAGCGCCTTCTGCCCCAACTGAATACGTTGATTTATTAGGTAGGCATGAGGTGTTAGGCCAAAGCGCTGTTTAAATGCGCGAATAAGGTGCCCTTCACTATATCCAAACTGCTGACATAAGCCTTCAAGCGAAACATCAGCACTACAATTCGTACGTAAATAAACGGCAACCTGGTCGAGCGTGCTCGACGCTTGAGGCAATACGGCGGGCGACTCTTGAGCAAGCATTTGCATCACCCGAACCAGATAGTCAGTCAGTACCACTTGCTTACCCTCAATAGCTTGATGCTCATCCAGCAGGCAGGCCGCCATATCGCCATATCCGGCAAACAATTCTGGCTGGGTAATCACAGCGGTGGCGATGTCTTGCCAATGAGGAGCATCCAGCAGCCCCATTTGGTAGCGCAACTGACTTAACCACTCTGCGTCTACATAAAGCATTACGTAGGCCCAGGGCTGGTTCTCAATCGGGTTGCAGGCATGTACCCAATGCGGATTCATCATGACCAGATCGCCAGCGGAAATCTGATAAGTGGCATCGCGATAGCTAAACGTGCTTTTACCTGCTGTTACTGCCCCAAGCGACCAATGCGCATGACTATGCAGCGCATAACATACTTGTCGGGCATCACTAATTTTGCGCAGCTCCACATAGGGCATACGCGAATCGCGCCAAAAAATTGGTTTAGTAAAAGCCGTCATGACGTTAAAGCACTCTTAAACAGGCTAGCCAGGCAAATAATTTGCTTCCAGCAGAATCAACTAAACAATAGCATACAGACTCAATGTGGCTTAACTGCAAGCAGCATTGAAATATCGCAACGCCATTGTTTGTCAGGAGGACATCGTGGCTATCACATCAAAGCGAGCCAAACAGTGGTTCGAGCGCATTAACGGCTCGAAGCATATGTTGTGGTTAATTAGCACCCTCTCTTTCCTGGAAACCATTATTCTACCGATTCCCATTGAGTTGGTACTGATACCGTTGATGGCTGTCAATAAGCAGCGGGTCTGGATGATTGCTACGGTTACCACCGGTGGTTGCTTAGTGGCATCACTCGTTGGCTACGGCGTGGGTATGGCATTATTCCAGTCAGTGGGAACGTGGTTTATTGAATTTATGGGGATGCAGGACAGCTATCAGTCGTTCCAGTCATTTTTCAACCAGTATGGTTTTATCGCCATTCTTTCGATTGGCATTCTACCCATTCCTTTTCAGGTAGCGATGATTACGGCAGGGCTATCAGGCTACCCAATTCTGCTCTTCGTGCTAGCGGCGTTACTTGCGCGTGGCGTACGCTATTTTGGCTTGGCTTGGTTGGTTCATCGTTTTGGACATCGCGTAGAAGAGATGTGGAAGCGACATGCCTTAATGACCAGTTTGGTGGGCGGACTGTTAGTGCTGGTGATTGCGCTGGGGATGCAGATGTTGGCTGGGGTGGTGATGTAAATAACCAACCCTTACAGGCATAGAGACCTGGCAATTAAAGAATGACTCCGCACAACCAAGACTTTTCATCGCTGCTCGTCATTCCAATATGCTAATTTTTCTTATCGGCTGTCAATTGGAGAATGTATGGAACTGATGTCGTTGATCATCTTTGCTGGTGCTCTCGCACTTAATGCTGGCACCCCTGGACCCAGCATTGCGGCACTGGTCTCACGCGTTATTACTAATGGCTAGCGCGATATCACACCCTTTGTTGCTGCGCTTTGGGTAGGGGAGCTGATATGGCTTACCATGGCAATGGTGGGCCTAGCGGCAATAGCCCAAACCTTCCAGCTAGGATTCCAGGTATTGAAGTGGCTTGGTATCGCCTATCTGTGCTGGCTGGCCTTCAAGATGTGGCAGCAACCAACCAGCGGCGAAGATAGTTTACCCCAGCGCTCCTCACCACTTTCGATGTTTGGAACCGGTATAGCACTCACCCTAGGCAACCCCAAGATTATGGTGTTCTACCTCGCGCTACTACCTTCACTAGTGAATCTTTCCACAGCAGGCCTTCGTGAATGGGTCATTCTTGCCACTGTGGCTATCAGCACACTGGCAGTTATCGACCTGGCATGGACGTTTCTAGCTCATAAAGCTCGGCTTTTGTTGCGAACACCTAAAGCAACTCGAATGGCCAGCCGAATCGGCGCTGTGGCACTTGGCGGGGCGGCGGCGGCCGTAGCAACTCGGAATTAAACCACTACTAGATAGAATAAGAAGATGAGGGGGCAACGAGCAGTTAGGGCTCTAAATGCGTTAAATCACCTACAAGCGCAGCGTCATAAAGCAGCTATTGGGGTCGAGTGTGTAACTGCCAAACGGCTCGCAAGGCTTAAAACCGAATTTCGCGTAAAGACGTCGCGCAGGTTCAAAAAAGGCCATTGAACCCGTTTCTAAACTCACCGTTTGATAACCACGTGACCGTGCCAACTCAAGAATATACGTCAGTAGCGCTGCCGCAACCCCTTGATTACGCGCACTGGGCGCTGTGCGCATTGACTTCAGCTCAGCCTGCCCTTCTCCCAGTGTTTTAATTGCCGCAAAGCCTAGTAATTCGCCGTTACGGCGCGCGCTAAAGAAGGTAATCTCAGGCGCTTTTAGCGCAGTGACATCTAGCGCATGGACACTTTCCGGCGGCGATGTAGCATACATATCTGCCATATGGGCTTCTAAAAGCGCAATGACATCTTCTGCATCCAGTGTCTCAATGCCAACCTGCATACTGCTTCCTTAAATAGCCTTATTTGCTCTTAAATAACTATACAGAAACTTCTTAAATACCGTAATCACGCTCTACTTTAGCTATGCGCGTTTTAAAATGTTTATACCACTGCTGGTGCCCTAGCCGCTGGGCTTCTTGATGTTCGGCATGGGCTTTCCACGCCTTGATAGAGGGCAAATCTGCCCAATAGGAAACGGTCACCCCCACCTCGTTTCTGGCGGATTCAACGCCTAGAAAACCCGGCTGCTGAGACGCCAACTCAACCATGCGTGTAGCCATGTTGTCATAGCCATCCTCCACGTCGGTGCGTAGCGAGGTAAATATAACAGCGTAATAAGGGGGCTCAGGGGTGGTGGCGATTAAAGGCATTAGTTAAAAGATTACCCCTCGTGTTTGTCAGCGCTTGGCGCCGTCGATGAACGCTTAGCCTTCATGTCCCTAAAGGCCTCCATGATATCCATGGGCAACGGGAAGAAAATCGTCGACGCGTTTTTATTGCTCATATCGCTCATGGTCTGTAGGTAGCGAAGTTGTAGCGCGGCTGAGTTTTCCTGCATTACATTGGCTGCCTCAACCAGTTTTTTCGACGCCTGCAATTCGCCTTCTGCGTGGATGACCTTGGCGCGACGCTCTCGCTCTGCCTCAGCTTGGCGGGCAATGGCGCGGATCATACTCTCATCCAAATCCACATGTTTGATCTCAACATTCGCCACTTTAATACCCCACGCTTCAGTCTGAGCATCGATAATTTCCTGAATATCGCTATTAAGCTTATCGCGTTCGGATAGCATTTCATCTAGGTCATGCTTACCCAGCACTGAGCGAAGCGTGGTCTGGGCCAACTGGCTGGTAGCCTGGGTGAAATTCTCGACCTGGATAATCGCTCTTTCAGGATCAACCACGCGGAAATAGAGTACGGCATTAACCCTAACCGTTACGTTATCCCTAGAAATTACATCCTGCTCCGGCACGTCCATAGTCACAACGCGCAGATCGACTACCTCCATCTTCTGGATACCGGGAATCACCATGCCCAACCCCGGTCCTTTTACCTTCTGGAATCGACCAAGAAAGAACACCACGCCGCGCTTGTATTCCGGCAAAATACGAATCGAGGCCGCAATCAACAGCAGCACCAGTACCACAGGAACCAAATACGAAATAATCATGGAGCACCTCCTCTAGCAGATGGTCTGTCACCCAGAAGCTCTCGAAAGCTGCGAGCTCTAATGGGGTGAGACATATACCGTCAAACCTTCAAGCCGCACCACTGTTAGCTCATCGCCCTGCTTAACGGGAACATCGCTCACTGCGTTCCAACGTTCGCCGTGCAAGCGCACATGACCCTTGGTAGCAAAATCCTCCAGAGCAACGGCGTTTGCACCAATCAACTGCTCAGCGCCCGTCAGTACTCGGCGGTGACGAAGCTTTGCAAAACGCATCAATGTCCATAGCATCAGTCCTGCGGAAACCAGCGCCACGCCAGCGATAAGCGGCAATGAAATGGCGAAATACTCTACATCCATCAGCATGACCGACCCGAGCACAAAAGCGACGATGCCTCCCACGCCCAACACGCCAAAGCTCGGCAATAATGTCTCCCCCACCATCAACGCTAATCCCACTATGATTAACGCAAGCCCAGCGTAATTAATTGGCAGTACTTGAAACGCAAACAGTGCCAGCAACAGACAAATGATGCCGATAGTGCCAGGGAATAAGCTGCCCGGGCTGGAAAGCTCAAATATCAGTCCGTAAAAACCTAGAATCATCAAGAAGTAGGCGATATTAGTGTTAGTGATCAGAGAAAGCAGCAGAGTCCGCCAGTCCGGATCAAAACGTTCAATAGAGAGGTCGGCGGTAGCTAGAGTGTATTCTCCGCTCTCCATCACCACCGTCATGCCATCGATCTGCGACAGCAGGTCGTCTAGATTGCGCGCAACCACGTTAATAACGTTTTGCTCCAATGCTTGATTTGCGGTGAGATTTACTGCATCGCGCACAGCTTGTTCTGCCCAATCGGCATTGCGACCATGACGCTCAGCCAAGCCTCGGATAAAACTCACCGCGTCTTCCATTACTTTACGCTCCATGGCGCTGCCTTCATGGCTCCGCTGCTCTGTAGCGTTTTCATCCTCGGTAGAACCATTGCCCGTCAGCCCGCCTCCGCCCATTTGAACAGGCGTTGCAGAGCCTAGATGTGTCGAGGGAGCCATGGCGGCAACATGACTGCCATATAGTAAATAAGTGCCCGCGCTAGCTGCTCGCGCACCACTAGGGGATACGTACATTACCACCGGAATCTCTGAATTGAGCATTGCGCGAATCATATCCCGGGTGGTGTCTACCAGCCCACCCGGAGTATCGATTTCCACAATCACCACTTCGCTCTGCCCTTCACGGGCATTGCGCAGGCCGCGCTCTAGATAATCTTTGGTCGCTGGGCCAATGGCGCCTTCTATACTAAGCACCACAGCACCAGGAGGAGTGGTTTGTGCAATAGCCTGCCAAGTGAATGACAGAACGGCCATAAACAGGCCAGCAATTAATAGCCAGAGCCAGTGCGATTTTAGAGAAAGGGCAGTCATACTCACTCCCCACGCTCGGCAACTTGGAAACGATCATCTAACCGTCATAGGCCATCTGAGCGTCAAATTTACAGACTGCGAAGAAAGCCGAGGGTTATATACACAACGTAGCACCACCATCGCGCTACGTCATATCAATAGGCACAACAGAGCGTTATTGGAGGGAAACCTACTTTACTACTGTACGTAATAGCCGCTAACCCGCCAAGCATCACCGTCTAAATGCGGAGTAACGGTTTCAATCCTACGGGCGTGATTCGCAAACCGAGTTTGAAAGGTAAAAATCATATAGTCGCCATATGGCGCGCCTGGCATAGACCTTTCGCTGGTTACTCGCACACGCTGACGGGCCTCTACCGGTCCAAAATCGCGACGGGCAGCGCCAATCGTGCGCTCCAGCATGCTGGGAGACAGCGGTATTTGCAGCAAGGGAGAGGAGCTTTCCCAAGCTTGCTCATACAGGCCGTTATCGATAGCCTCCAGCCATGCTAATGCCGCCGCTTCCGCCGCATTGGTATTTGAATGGGCATAAGTGGAGAGTGTAAGGAGCAAGGTAGCGACGATTGAGGAGACTGTTTTGGGCATGGCGAACTCTCTTGGCATTTGGCAGTGACCAGAGAAATTTCGATGGTCTTAGGTACATATCGGTAATCGGCGGAGTTTCTTTAGCGCTGATGGGAATTTTGAATAGCTGTACAGTTATAGCGACACTCGCTTCTCAAACCTTACCCGCTCGTTTACTATGCGCCACCCGCTACCTTCCAGCTACTATCAGGCCACTATGTCCGCCAACGCGCTTTATACCGATCTTTCTGGCTACTACGATTTAATGTGCGTGGATATTAACTACCAAGCGCAAAGCAACGCCATTCGTAGGCTCCATCAAATCTTCGGTAACGGCGGCAATAACCACCTAGATTTAGCCTGTGGCACTGGCCCACACGTGCGCCATTTCATTGGTTTTGGCTTTAATAGTAGCGGGCTGGATATCAACCAACCCATGCTGGATATCGCCGCGACACGCTGTCCAGAGGCTCAATTTACCTTGCAAGACATGGGTGATTTTACAGTTGATGCACCCCAAGACTTAATCACCTGCTTTTTATACTCTATTCACTATAACGATGGAATCGACAAGCTAAAAGCGTGCATTACCAGTGCCTGCCGCGCCTTAAAAATGGGTGGCGTTTTCTATTTCAATGCGGTTGATAAGCATAAAATCAACAATGCCTTATCTGTGAAACATACCGCTAAGCAAGCAGATGATACTTTTACCTTCCGCTCTGGTTGGCACTTCAGCGGGCAAGGTGAGCAACAGTCGCTTAGGCTTAGTATTGAGAAAACCAACGCGGAAGGAATGCAGGTGTGGAACGACGAGCACCCTATGGTGGCCGTCACTTTTTCGCAGTTAATCGCCCTATTGGAGCCCGAGTTTGAGGTTCATGTGTTCGAGCACAACTACGAGACCATCCAACCCTGGGATAACCAATCTGGGAATGCAATTTTCGTCTGCGTGAAACGTTAATCCTCAGTACGGCTCAAATGTCCGCCGCAATGCAACGGCCCTCTCAGCGCTTAACCTTATGAGGGTTTGACCACCAATCTTGGCCAGGTTTGCAGCCAACGTTTGCGGTGTATTCGGTCCACAAAATCTGCTCGTTTTGGCCGCTTCGGATTTAGTGTAATGCTCAAGTCAAACAGCGGCTTCACACCAAAGGGAGCCACCATAATGACTTCGCCATCATCACCCAAAGAAGCACCCACAGCAGTCTCTACTTCAACCCAGAAACTCATGGCATCTTCAGTTGAGGTATACGGGCAGTCCCTATTCCGCTCGTGCATTCTTGCCTGATTCTTTACCGACCACGGGAGCTTCGAAGCGGCCCTCAACTCACGTCCAATTTCCCGATCACGAGAATCACTCATCTCTTGCTGATCGAAATAAATTAAATCAATGTCGTTTAGCGGCGTACTCGATGAAAAGCCATGTAGTTTGTCCCATGCCAAATTTCTAACAAATCCGGCGGCGAGGCACCAACCCGGCAGTTTTTGAGCAGCCGCTATCGTAAGCGCCTCCATGCGCACCGGATCATTCGTCATCCAATGTTTGATCACCGCTTCATGATCCATCTCAATACCTAACTTATCTGCCTGCTTCTAGCTGTTATTCAGCCGACACCCTAATTGAACAGATATCGCTTTAGATGCTCAGCACCGCGGAGTGCGCGAAGACCGTTCAAGGCACATAGACAATGACAGCTGCTTACGCCTGCAAATAGAGTAGTTACACATTTTCGAGCTGTTAACATTGAAGTATTTTGGCAAAAGGCTAACTCAACTCAAAATCAGCTGGTGGTTAGCCTTTATTAAGCGCTGAAATTAGGATTCCGAACCTGAACTATCTTGGCTTGGGCGTAATTGAAGCTGAATGCCGAGTAAAAAATTGCGCAGCACCTGATCTTTACACTCTCGATAATTTTTATGACTCGGCTTGCGGAAAAACGCACTTAATTCATGGTTACTTAAGCGAAAACCCGCCAATTCATAAGCTGCCAAAATATCCTCAGCTTTTAAATTCAACGCAATGCGCAGTTTCTGAAACACCATATTGTTGTTCAACTGCGATTCCGGCGCAGGCTGCGGGCCTTCGCGCTTGCCACGTTTAAAGCTAATAAAGCCGTTCAAGAATGACGCAAACTCTTTGTTCTTCATTGTGACAAAGGCGTCGTCTTCATCCTTTTTCAGCCATGCTGTGACCTGTTGTTGAGTCACGCTGACCTCTGCCAAAGCGAAGATATCCACGATGGTGGCGTCTTTTAAATCGAAGGTGTAGCGTATACGGCGGAAAATATCATTATTCGTCAAAATAGCGTCCCTAGTCTTAGGCAAACCCAGCACAAACAGGCTTTATGTGCATTATCGTCGATCTCACTGACATCAGCAGCTTAAACATTAACCTGCCGTTAGTTTTTCTAGAAGCTGATCAATTTCATCTCTAAGCTCGCCATCTTCAATTTTATTGGCGGTAATTTGAGCATTTCTAAGGTTATTGATGGCCGCGTCGGTCTGGCCTAACTCGACTTGCAATTTTGCCATGGAGAACGCGATAGACGACATATGATCTTTCGAATTCACCGCTACGGCTTTTTCAAAAGCTTTTTCGTATACAGCCAGCGCCTCATCTAACTCTTCAGTAAAATCGGCCAGGGTTTCCCACTGCTCCGGGTGATCTTTATCGCTGTGTTCATTCTCGGTACAAATAGCTTCCAACTGCGCGTAGAGCGCATCGAAAGCCTCTCTATCCTCTTTATCAGCAGCCTTCATGAGTTTTTCAGCGAGTTCGTAAACCGCCTTGTATATTTTGGTGTTAATCATGAACGACTACCTTTTCTCTATTAAAAACAGTAACAAGTAAAAACCTGCTGAAAATCAACGTTTGCAATTCAGCCACAACTCCGTGGCCAGTGGGATTATACCCTTTGCGGGCGGCCCTAAGGTCGTTCATTTCTCCGCTTTCGTTTACCAGTAGCACTTGCTACTGATCAGCTTCGTGGTTGATCCCATCACTGACAGGAATATTATCCAAGTCAAACGGATTAACGCCTTCCAAACATCCAATATTGAAGCCATAAATATGGGGATGAGAGCGCGTTTGGTGGTGCGTATAAATGCCACAGTTAGAACAGAAATAGTGCTTTGCAACGCCCGAATTGAATTGGTAAAGCGCCAGATGCTCAGTGCCGCTGACAACGCGAAGGCTACTCAACGGCACATACGCCATAACCGCGCCTTTGCGACTGCAAATCGAACAATTACACCTTTTTGCTTCAACAAGGCCATCGTGCAAATCGAGCTCAAGCACTACCATGCCGCAGTGGCACGTCGCCCTATGCTTGCGCTGGATCTCTACCCCGCCTACATGCTTGATCATTGCCATGGCGTTCAGACCGTGGTTATGGGATTTGAGACTCTACATTGCATTCAGCATTGGTACGCTGCAACGCTTCATGAAGTGATTTCAAACTATCTGGACCGCCAGCTAGCCGAACACAGCTGCCTGCCTCTTGCGTCCATGTTGCCGCTGAAGAGAGATGCAGATGAACAGAAATTTGAGAGAACGTCGCACCATCAAGCAAACCTGCTGGAACCCATATCAAATCAGTGTCTCTCAATTTATTGGGTACCGGGCTGCCGCAGACCGAACAAAAATCACTTCGGTAGCCGGTTGGCTTTTGAAAAGATCGGATATTCGACTGGCCTGACATCCATCGAAAGCTCTGCTCATCGACAAAGGTGGCAGCGTTAGCGGCAGACCCAGTCGCTTTGCGGCACAAGGAGCAGTGGCATTGATAAAGGTTGGGTAGCTCACCCTCAATTTCAAACGCCACCCCTCCACAGAGACATTCACCTCTCATAGAATACTCCTGTAATGCCGCTAACCATTATTAACAGTAATGCTCCATGATGAACTCGCGATGGCCAGTATGTTCATCAATTTGCTCAAGGAGTGGAATAAATCCATGCTGCTTATAAAAATGGATACTAGGCGTATTGTCACTGTAGACACTTAGCTGTAGACACTCCCTTCTGCTCTTGGCATCATCCATCAACATTGAGCCTATCCCCTTTCCTTGTAAGCCTGGAGACACAAAAATCGCAGCTAGCGTATTTCCGTAGAGGCTATAGAAGCCAGTGACTTGCCCCTCAGATTCAAATACAAAAGTCTCCGACGCAGGAATGTATACATCACGCATTTCGCTAACTTTTGATTTCCAATATTCTGAACCAACAAACGAGTGAGCTTTGATCGATGCTGAAAGCCAGATATCCAAAATCTGCTCAATATCCGACTCTCGGTATTTGCGAATCATCTAGATGTTCCTACTGATGGCCAACGGCGTTAAAGGTGTTACCAAAAAGCTGTTTCGCCCTGGAAAAAATGGCAACCTATTCTAAGGAGAGACAACATTATAAAAGTAAGTCTGAAATGTTTCGAACCTTATCAAAATTTTTATTTTCAATGAATTAGCTACCGGAACTCACCTTCTGATAATTTTGATCTCATTCCCATCGAGAACGCTAGCATTTTAACAGCATATTCAAAGGGTCTTTTACTGTGCCAGTAAAATCTAAATCCACCACAGAGAAGCGCCTGCTGAAAGTGCAATTAAAAACTTTTATGTCACGAATTTCTGGCCGATTAGCGCCACCCGCTGTCCTAAATAACGTGCGGCAAGTAAGTCTGTTTCATCTAAAACGCTGTCTATGGAATGAGCGATAAGTCCAGATTGTGCACCCAGCCTGTTACGCATTGCTGGATCGTAATTACCCGGTATATCCAAGCCAGCCCATAGCATGCCATGCTGATTCGCGAACACTTGCATGTATTGAAGCGTATTCAGCTGATCGCCACTTAAGTTGGCACCAATGGTAAAACCAGCGGCAACCTTGTTTGCCCAAGATTGCTTTGACCACAGCTCACCAGTGGCATCACTAAAGGCTTTAAACTGGGCTGACACGCAGCCCATATAGGTGGGTGAACCGAAGACTACTACATCGGCACTATCTAATTGCTGCAGTAGTTTTGTATTACAAAAACGCCCCTCCACAATATCTGCCCCAACGATCTCTATTTGAATTACATCAACGCCAGGCTGCGCTGCCGCGCCCTCAGCGACAGCCTGTGCAAGTTGCTTAGTACTGCCCGAAGCAGAATGAAAAACAACGGCGACGTTCATTACACCTCCCCCCTCCGTTGCTGCACTGCTTGTTGCTGTGCATCTCCCTGTTCTGCTGATGGCAAAGCATCGCGGTTTAAATTCCGTTCCGCCGGGATATCACTCAGATACTCGACAAACTCCACCTCAAACCCAGCTGGATCGACAAAATAGACATTCTTGCGAAACGGCTCTACAGCCCCTGGTTTCGCAATGGCAAAACCCGCGTTATTTAACCTAGCAACAACGGCATCAAGGTTATCGGTCACATAGGCAAAATGGGCCAAGCCAACGCTGTGGCCTTTCAAGTCGCGGTTCTCCCCTTCGCCGTGATCGCTTAGCGCCAGGTAATGCTCATCGTCACCAAAGTGCACCCATTTACGCGGTTTGCCATACCACTCGCCATGGCCTTCATCGCGCACCCGCCAATGCGGGAATACGGCGCGGTAAAAGTCCAGCATGGCATCCATATCATCAACGACTAGATTCACGTGTTCCAAGTACATAAGTGTCTCCTTGCATTAAGTGAAATGGCAGGATAAAACCTCAACTTAACTTTAGGTAAAGCTGTTTTTGGAAAAAAATGGCAAAAAAGATTCAGGAGTGCGTGATGGCAGAGGCAATTTGGAGTGTTGGCAAGGTGGCAAAGCGCTGCGGCATTAACGTCAGTACCTTGCACTTTTATGAGCAGCAAGGCCTGATCCACAGCTGGCGCAATGCGGGCAATCAGCGCCGCTATAAACCAGAAGTGCTTAGGCGGATTTCGGTGATCAAAGCCGCGCAGAAAGTCGGCGTGAGTCTGGAAGAGATCAAGCGAGCCTTTGAATCACTGCCCAATAACCGCACACCGACGGTTGAAGACTGGCAGCAGCTTTCAAAACAATGGCAGCAGATGCTCGATGGCCGGATTGCTTATCTGCAAAAGCTACGCGATAACCTAGCGGGTTGCATAGGCTGTGGTTGCCTGAGCATGACAAATTGCCCGCTCTATAACCCTGACGACAAGCTGGCTGAATCTGGTAGTGGACCAGTTCTTCTGGATCAGGCGGAGCAGAAAGCGAGAGCCCAAAACAAGCCAAAAGGTGAATAATCGCCCTCAAGCCTTAAGTTTCAGACTCATTACGTCTGGACTCAGTTTTTGTTTAGAGCGATAGCAGGCAATATTTGCTCCAAAGCTTCATCGTTAGGCGCCTGCGTAACGTCACTCATGGGGTGAACGCCTGCTCAGCAAATCGTTGAGATGTGAGCGCACTTCCGGCCATTCCCCCTGATGTAGGCTATACATGACGGTATCGCGGATTGTGCCATCGCGGCGCAGCTTGTGGCCACGAATCACGCCATCTTTCTTCGCGCCCAGGCGCTCAATAGCCCGCTGGCTCGCAAAGTTAAAATTATCGGTGCGCCAACCGACTACGTTACAACCCAGCGTTTCGAAAGCATGTGTCAACAGTAGTAACTTACACGTGGTGTTAACATGCGTTCGCTGCACGCGTTTGGCGTACCACGTATAGCCAATTTCCACTCGCTTTTCAGCGGGTAGAATATCGTGATAACTCGTGGAGCCAACCACCGTACCACTAGCCTCTTCAATGACAGCGAAAGCGAGGTGGTGGCCTTCCTCAAAGCTTTTTAGCGCAGTATCAATGTAGCCCCGCGTCTCCTCGGGCGCAGGCACCGATGTGATGCGGAGGTTCCACAACTCGCCATCCGCAGCCGCAGCGCGCAGGCCGGGTTCGTGGTCGAGTGTTAATGGCACCAGCTTAATACCGTGCGCGGCTAGCGTAATAGGTTTAACAAAGGCCATGGCAACCAATTATCTCTTCGTGGGAAAAAGGAAGAACTGCCGCGACTCAGCACGTGCGGTTTAGTAATCAGTTATTTCAATAGCATAGCGTATAGGTATAAAACAACCCGTTAGGTTGTCTTGAAGTGCCAATCAACATTAAACACTATCATCGATATGAGAACCGACCCTCTCTATAAATGCGTCAGCTTCCTTGGGGCTTCTCAACCGAATGAAGCTTATGTGGCTTTGCCGGAATGAGCGATCTAAAGCTTCATATTTAACTTTGTTTCTTTTATAGCATCGAAAGAACCAAATAAAGATTGAATCTTTTGACATAAACGCCCTTCTGAATGACTCCCTATTTCCCGTACCTGGCCATAACTCTTCTTTTGTCACGGCCCGTGTGACCGTACGGTTTAGTAGCTGAAACAACGTCCTATGATATGAGTAGTCTAGCCAGATGACAGTGTCAGCATTGGCCCACTTGATTTGGTTGGTTCTACTATAGTTACCATCCAAAACCCATGTCTCGCCCGAAACCGCTATCTCCACTTTCGGAAAGAACTCTTCGTCACTTGATTCGACCCACTCCGGTTTCCAGAAAAGCTGATCCATATGGATACAGGTATACCTAAGCTTATCAGCCAACCGATTAGCGAAAGTTGATTTACCACTACCGGTGGTTCCGATAACGTTTATCTTTTTCATGTGCTAGACGTTACTCTTGCGTGCCTAAATGCCTTTGGCTCGATTAATTTCCCTATCGAAAACACTTCCCGCAGTTCTCTTCACAAATACGCGTCTTCGATGGTAGCCAGCTTTGTAGTGAGCCGTAGATAACAGCTGCCCTCTATATTTTGCGTGGCGTGTTGTTTTGCGTGACGTGGCCTGGTATGTATCTACGGTTCAATGCGAATTGGAGTTCCGTTTGGCACTGCGCGCCAAATCTCTTCCATCGCAACATTAGTAACCGCGATGCAACCATCGGTCCAATCCCACCGTTGGAGCAGGTGACCCAACCAGCCAAATCCGTTCATCTGACCATGGATCATGATCATTCCCCCAGGCGAAACACCACGCACCTCCGCCTGCGCTTGATCATGCTCGTTTGGGTATGAGACGTGGAGAGACAGATGAGCCATGCTGTTAGGGTTTCTCCAGTCGAGTACATAGTCGCCTTCAGGTGTCCGCTGATCACCTTCTTCCTGTTTGTGTCCAACCGGATTCCCCCCTAGCGCAATCCCATATTCACGGTAGGGCTCCCCATCTCTTAATAGATAAAGTTTCCGCTCTTCCTTAACAACCAGTACTGCCTCTGCCTGCGGAAGTTCTTCAGCAAACAACGCTGGCAAGCGGGAATCTGCAAAGTACACACCCACCCCAAGAGCCAGAACAATTAACAGGATTGCTATAAGTCTGTGACGCACTTTAACCGCCTTAGGCAAACGCCGTGCGCATTCGCACGAACTTATGGTCGCCGCTGGGGCCACAGGCCCCAAATGACGCACCTTGTTAGACTCGTACTAATGATGCAAAAGTACTTACAGAGCATCATTAGCAACTTGATTGTTTTGTAACCACTGAACCGCTTGACTCGAAATAGTGATACGGCAAACGTGTACTTCTTCTTGAACCGAATAATTCAATTCCATAACGAGCTATTTAATAAAACTGAATTATAACTCAAAGATACAGCACGCAAAATTAATAAACCAGATCATAAAAAGCAAAATCTTCTATAAAAAATCACTTACCATTCATTTAATGAATGCCTTTAATTTCACCAAAAAAGTCGCCATTCGGTACTAGGAAGCTAATTGCACAATTCGAGCAACGAACGACTGCTTTTACGCTATAATGCATCATTTTTTATTTTCGACACACCTTACGACGATCTGTCAGGGCGCCTTATGCCATTTGCAAAGCTAGGATTATCCACGCCTCTTGTTCAAGCGATTACCGAACTAGGTTACAACACCCCAACGCCCATCCAGGAACAAGCGATTCCTGCCATTCTTTCGGGTAACGACTTAATCGCCACCGCACAAACAGGCACAGGTAAAACCGCTGCCTTTGTTCTGCCACTGCTAGAGCGATTCAGCAATGCAGGGACATTACGCGGAAAACGCATACGTGCGCTGATTCTCGTGCCGACCCGTGAGCTAGCGGTTCAGGTCGAAGCCAATGCGGCTCAATACGCAAAACACACGCACCTAACCTCTATGGCAGTGTATGGCGGTGTGGATACCGACGCTCAAAAAGAGCGTCTAATTAAAGGGGTGGATATTCTGGTCGCCACGCCGGGCAGATTGCTTGATTTGGCGCATCAGCGTGCGCTGCACTTTGATGAACTTAAGGTCATGGTACTGGACGAAGCGGACAGAATGGTCGACATGGGGTTTGTCGACGATATCAAGAAAATCATAGATCGCCTGCCTGAAGAACGTCAGAACCTACTGTTTTCGGCCACCATGACCGACGACGTTCGCGCCCTCGCTTACGATTTTTCAGATAGCAAGATGACCGATCTGGCGGCTGAAATATCCATTTCTCCCAACATCCGCGCCGCCACGAATATTAAACAGTGGCTAATTACAGTAGACAAAGACACCAAGTCCGCCTTGTTGAGTCACTTAATCAACGAAGAAAAGTGGGATCAGGCGCTTATTTTTATCGAGACAAAACACGGTGCGGCCAAGCTGGTTAGTCAACTAGCAAAACGCGGCATCACAGCGGATTCCATTCATGGCGATAGAAGCCAAGCGATGCGCGAAAAGATTTTGGATCAGTTCAAATCTGGCGAGCTAAAGTACTTGGTCGCCACGGGGGTTGCCGCCCGTGGTCTGGATATCGGTGAACTGAGTCGTGTGGTGAATTACGATTTACCTTTCAAGCCAGAAGACTACATCCATCGCATTGGCCGAACCGGCCGTGCGGGCGCCTCAGGCGAAGCCATCTCTTTCGTCACCCTGGGCGACTTTAAAAATCTTTGTGCCATTGAAAGGCGATTAAAAAGCATTATTGAGCGCAAAGAGATTGCAGGCTTTCCTGTTCGAAAAGCAGTACCTGAATCAAACTTAAATTATAATAAAAACAGTAATCGTTAAAAATTTACCCAAGAAGCTCACCTCTTAAAAAAGGTGAGCTTCTTTATTATAGGCACTTCACGAATCGGGTAAAAACACATCTAATAGCTCGGCATTAGTGGGATGTTTATCCAATAACTCAAGTAACTTCTGCGCGCCTTCTACTGGCTTAAGCGTTGTCAAACCTCTACGCAACGTCCTTACTTTTTCAATATCCTTTGCATCAATCAAAAGCTCTTCACGACGGGTACTGCTTTTAGCAATATCGATCGCCGGAAAAATCCGTTGATTGGCCACATCCCGGGATAACACCAGTTCCATATTGCCCGTGCCCTTGAACTCCTCGAAAATCACCTGATCCATACGGCTTCCCGTATCTACCAGCACGGTGGCCAGAATGGTTAGCGATCCCCCGTTTTCGATCTTTCTCGCGGCACCAAACAGTTTTCGAGGTATTTCCATGGCTCGGGAATCCAGTCCACCCGACATAGTGCGACCATTGCCCCGCTGCTCGGCATTATGAACGCGCGAGAGTCTGGTGAGAGAGTCGATCACGATCATCACATTATGACCGTCACCCGCTTGCTCACGAGCCTTCTTAAGAAGCTTATCTGCCATACTTACATGGTGTGTGTAGCTCTCGTCTGAGGACGATGCATGGACTTCTGCCGAAACGCTGCGCTTAAAATCCGTCACTTCTTCAGGGCGCTCATCAATCAGCAAGGCATACAGCTTTATATCAGGATGAGCCTCGGCCACGGCCTGACAGATATGTTTTAACATCGTCGTTTTACCAGAGCCTGGCGGCGCAACAATCAACCCACGCTGCCCCATCCCAATGGGCGTAATCAAATCCATCGCTCGCACAGTGCGCTGCTGAGAACCAGGCTCTAAATAAATGCGTGGGGAAGGATGAATAGCGACGCCATTTAAAAAACGTTTTTCGGGATCATTAGGGAATTGATCTTCCACTTCATCGGCGGGCTTGGCATCTATCTCTCTTTTCGCCTTCAAACCTAGTATTTGTCTCGCCATAATATTGTTGGGTCGCCTTTAATAGCCTGACTTTATGGAATATTGAATTTATGAAATAGCTGATCATAGACAGCCGAGCGGTCTCATCGTTGCGGTACTTGGCATGGAAAATGGTTAAGTCTAATTTGTGCGCAAACAGGTGATACACCGCGTGCTCAAAGGTACCGGGTTGGGGCTGATCTTGGTAGTTGATCACCACCAGAAATTAGCCGTCTACGGCGTTTTTCTACAGCCTCAATGACCGAGCTTTGCGGCAATTTTGGCGCCGCCCAGTTAGAGAAAGCGATAGAGAAATTGTCCGGCAACAGCGATTGGTTACGCATCATTCATAGTGGCTCCAAAGCCGGAGGACTTTTACCACTTGCTTATCTTCGAGTACTTGGTACACCAAACGATGCTGGATATTGATGCGACGAGAATAAGCTCCCGCAAGATCGCCAATTAGCTTTTCAAACGGAGGCGGTTTGCGGTAAGGGTCTTCAGCAACGAGTTCCAACAACTCCTGAGCTTTTAGCTTGAGACCACTAGAGGCTAGTTTCTTTGCGTCTTTCTGAGCTTGTTTGGTGTAGATCAACTTCCATGTCACCAGTCCAGCTCCTCATCGCACTCATCCACGGGGGTATCCATCCCCTCACGAATAGACTCACGCATTCCAGGTACAGATAGCAGGAAAAGTGTTTCTTGAATGGCTGACCAGTCTTCTTCGGATACCAAGACAGCCTTGTTCCGCTTGCCCATAATGACAATTGGTTGATGGGACTCGGCAGTTTCGTCAATCAACTTATAAAGGTTGCTGCGCGCCTCAGTCGCTGTGATTCCAGTCATGACGCACCTCTATGCGTGATTAACTTTTAATCAAGTGTACGCTTTAGAGCACGTACGTCAAGACGGACGCTTTGTATAGCGTGGAGGCCACCGCCGCGGCGAGGCTTTATCGCGCAGCGTCCGATGGACCTATGGGTTATGCGTCATGTGGTTTTTCCAGTCGAGCTCGAAGCTCGCCTTCTGAGGCGAAGCGCTCCACTTCGACATTTCCATTTATGTGGCGATACAGAAACGAATGGCTTAATGCCGCAGGAGCCGCACCCGATCCAAAAACAAAATATTCGTTTGGAGACTTCATTTCGAGGTGCACCGATACACTTTCAATCTTGTGCTCTTCAGCGAGGGACGCAAGCTGGTTACTCAACAATGCGCGTTCCTTCTCGCGGTTTAAATGCTGTGAAGCGCAATCGAAGTAGGCGATCAAAGCACTTTCGACAATCAGTCCCTCCTCCTTCGTCGGAATTTCGTCAATCATTGAATTGGCGACCACGAAGTGCAACCCGCAAGCATCATTATTTGCGTTCGACAGCACCTTAAATAGATTTATGAAGACGAAAAAGTCGTTCTCCTCATTCGACACGTTGTAAAGCGTGTCAGTGATGCCGCGATGCTTTCGGCTAAGAGGTCTGACAGCGGGGTCTTTTGTAATCCCGACATAGTGCACTTGGGTGGCTATACCCATCCCAATATCGAAAGCTTGAAGAAAATCGTGAACCGAGAATGTTTCGGATACATTGTCGCTGTGAGTAATGCGAATAAAACGCTCTGAAACTTCAACTCTAGGCGTTATTGGACAGCCATCTGGGCCGCAGAATTTGATCTTTATTGTGTGGCGCTTCCTATCTCTACCCACCAGAAGAGTAATGACCAGCCATTTCTTCCAAAATGAGTACTTAGGTGGGCGGGTCGTATCAAAGCGGACCTTGACCCGGGAAGCGAAGAAGTAGATAAATCGTTTCTCGAGTGTCTGTTCAACCCTGGCCCTGAGGTGTTTGAGTTGCGACGAAATACTGTCTTTTGTGTCTACAAAATCCGGGGGGTTAACAATCAGGTCGTACCAGTAGCAAGAGGACTGCACAAGGGTGACATACCAGTCTTTTGTCGACCCAGCGTAGGCTGGATTGGATGCGAGATTACCAAGATAACCACGAGACACTGGCACTGCTCCTATGACGCATAACGAGGCTGTAGAAAACCCGATTTCGAGCCGTCTCCACCGCCTCTCATCCTAATTTAATTACTCAGCCAGTCATCTGGCTGAGTAATCTTAATATCGAAATTTAGCCACTTGAGCGCCCAGCTTAAGCTTGTTGAAGACGGTCTGTTGCTCTTAAAAAGCAACTTATCCCGCTCTAGACCCTTCATGACGCGACCAAATGACCATAATTCGCTAACTTCTAAATATTGTGCGCCAAGCAATAGAGCTGCCACTGACCTTGCACATTTTTCTTATCCGAAGACTGAAGTGGTTCAGTCTTTTCGTTGTGCCATTGTTGCCAAAGACGGGTTCCACGACTGACATACGATGGCTGTAAATTTCCTTGCCCTTCAGGCTATCTACCCGGTGTTTCATCTAGTCGATGTAATTGGATAAGCATTTGTTCTCGATAATAAAAAACACTTGTCGCCCTGCTCCGTCGCGATGGTCGGCCGAACTAGGGTTCTACATGCATCGGCATTTCTTTGGACAGTGCCAAACCGACCTGTCGCGTCGTTGCGATACCAGGGTATGGAAAACAGACAAGTCGAGTTTATGCTCGATCAGGTAATGCACTGCGTGCTCAAAGGTGCCGGGTTGGAGTTGATCCTGGTAGTTGATCACCACCATGGCATTTTGATCGTGATTATAAGGCTTGAAGCGCGGCATACTGACCACTCCTCGTTTGTTTTCTCGATCCTACCAAAACTTAGCCGTCAGTGGGTTTTTTCTACAGGCTCAACGCTTCAAACACTGGCGCAGCTTTGCTGCGTCCGAGTGCTTTGATTTGTTAAAGCTTTCTCCGATGTATTTTCGATGTCCTCGAAGAATAAAAAAGGTCACTTATTTAAGTGCTCTAACCGATATAAGCATATGATATAACCATTGCAGCGGCCCTTCAATCGTAGCGGATCGCATATCAAGCGCGCATGACCTTGTTCCAATCTATACTATGACCAGCCGCTTCGAGTTCGCGCGCAAGTGCCTGCTTCCAGCCACCATTGCTGTCCATCGTCTCCCAGACGACACCCGCAAAATCACTTGGAATTTCTAACGTACCGCGTTTTAGGGCGCATACTTTGTCTCGGCCCAAGCGACCTATGAAGTAGCCCAGCTCCAACAATACGTTTTGCCGAGCACGTGGTTCAGGTTTACCTCCCTTTGCGCAGCCCTCATCATCCGGTGTGAGAAGGACTACCGCAAACCCAACCTCGCTGTTTGCAACGACTTTTTCGATAATGGTTCGTCCTTGATTGGCCTGTTCATGGAGAATGATGGCCTCCAAACCAATGCGTTCCAGAAAGCGAGCCACTGTTTCGCGCGCACCATCGTCATGGCCGTGAACAATAAATATCTTGCGTGAAAATGGTGGCCTTAACACAGTTTCAGTACTTCCCTTCAATTGGATATAGTTTTTGTAGTCACGAACGAAGGGAATGATGAGCTGCCCAGTAAGCGAGTGGATGCCGGCAATGATTTTCTTCCCAGAATAGAAGAAATGATGGCCGAAGCTGGTAGCGTAACTAGGGTCGTTGGCCAGTTTCTCGATCAAAAGCAACGTTAACCCCATAGTCTTTTTATGGTCATCTGGCCAGGCAAGCTGCGCACTGCCAACCATGCTGCCGCCGGTTTTTTCACTTTCCGCAATAAAAGCATCGAGATCAACGTCTTTTGTCAGCTCATCGTTGTAAGGCTCAAGCTCGGGATGCCGCAACAATTGGGCCAGTTTCTTCAATGGACGTTCGTACGTCTGTAGCTGCGAGTTCTGTAAGTCTAAGACAGCGTTGTTAATTTCTCCGAAAATATCGTGAGCCATCATTCATCCTCGTCAGACTGCAATCGAGCCTCAGCGGCTTTCTGGAGAATATTTTCTCTATAGCTTTCTTTCATTTGGTCGGCGAGCGATCCGACAATAGGGTTGTCAGCGTATGGTTCAATACGGCTTTCAATCATTCGCATAACTGACTGGATGGCATCTTCAATACTGGCAGGATCGTCAGGGTTAAAGTTAACGACGCCCAACTCGCCATCTAATCCATTCAATGCTTGCTCTGCTTCTTTTAGTTCTTTCTGTAGCTTATCGAGCCCAGTGATTTTAAGCATGATTCCCCCTTATTTATGACGTACTAGCGACTTTTCGCCCCTGAACCAAGTAAACCAAGCCCATAATGTTTTGACGCTTTAACGTCGAAATCAGCCGCGCGCTTTTTGCGTCGGCTGCATTTCATTGTTAGCTTTATATGACTCTTCGATCTTGTCGATCAAATTTCGCTCCACTTTACGTTTAAAGCTCTGCCCAACTGACGTGTGAACACTAACTTTCAAAGTTTTGATTAGCCTAGGGGAACCATCTCCCACTATGTATTTCGGAAAGCGTACTACCCAATCTTCGCCTCCTCCTGAGTAGAGAAAGGGAATCATAAAGCTTGCTTCTTCGCCTTCGTAAAGTGTTTTAGGTACATCATCGAACCCCGGATATCCAAAAGTTTGCAGCATGTACTTTTTATTACGCCACCGGCCCACCTCCCAGCCTACATGTGTAATTTTAGCCGGGCGAAGGCCGACATTGACTACTTGAATAGAGCAATAGTCTGGGGTTTCTTTAGAGCCTGGCGTAACGAGAATTCGGTGACCTGCAGAAACTTTCAGCTTTATCGTGTTCTGGTGCAGCGCAAACCAAAGTGAAGTTACTACAGCACCTACGGTTCCAATCCCCGCAACCCACGTACCGATAACTGACCAAAGTTGAAGTGTTGTAGTATCCATATTCACTCTAAGCTAACGCATTGCTAATTGGCTGCCGCAGCGAAGCGGAGGCAGTCCAGTGGAGGCCACACTTTTTGTGGCTGGAACGAAATTAAGCAACTTGTTATGTGAACTCAACATAGATTGCAGCCACAGCCCCTAAAGTTACTGTAACTCTCGCCAAATAAGTCCATACCTTAGATGAAGTATTTGGTGCACACTTCCAAACTACGAAGACGGACCATACAAAATAAATAATTAACGTAATTAAATAGGCAATTAATACAAATTTATTACCAAGCCCCAGCAGTAAATCTGCCAAAGCAGTTAATGCGTAATTACCAACAACAAAAAATAACCAATAGGCTTTCCATAGTTTTTCTTCACCTGCCCACAGTGAAACATAAATGTTTCGTTTTTCTGGTTTCACTATATCCGTTTGCATGCAGATCCTTCAAAGTTCACATAACAGTGATTATACGCCCGGCTGCATAATATCAATGAATGTGCCAGCGCGTTTATTGACATTATCTAGCCAGCCACATACTCATAATCCATTGTTTTACAATGCATCAACCTAATCATTTGGCAGCATATACAAAACTCGCGTGCTGGCCCGTTTTTACGATTCAATCATACTTTATTGATAAATTTGGCTTAGGTCACGTGACTTTGCAGAAAAGTTGAGCTGGAACAGGCTTTGGGCAGCTGGCGCTGCCTTCGCGGGTGCCTTTTGGCTCGTTCCTCGCCAAGCGTTACGCCGCGCTACAAGTGTGCAATCGATTGGTTTTAGGGGTTTTGCAGCGAAGCGCACTCGCAATAGTGGCCTGGCACTCTATTGGGCTGGATTGTTTATGGGGCGGGGGCTTCGCGCGTTGAAGCGCCCTCCCACAACACCAAGTCAACACCACTAATGCTGTGGTTGGGTTTGTGGGAGGCGCTTTGGCTTTACGCTTTCAGGACGTAGCGGAGGGTTTCAACCACTTGATCGGTAGTGGTGCACCAGGCTTGCGCACCAGCATCGACTTCTTTCAGCGGGTGGACGATGTCTTCGCTGTGCAGGGTGATGTAGGGCTTGGCAAGAGCGGCGCAGTAGCCTGCGTCGAAGGCGGCGTTCCACTGTTTGAACTGGTCGCCGAAGCGTACAACGACCAGATCCGCCTGCTCGATCATCGTGCGGGTGCGGATGGCGTTGACCTTGGATGACTGATGGTCGCGCCAGAAGCCATTTTCCGGCTTGCCCAGGTGGTCGCCGGCGGCGTCAGAGGCGGCGTGGTCGGTCACCGGTGCGGTAAACACGATATCCAGGCCCGCGGCCTCGGCTCCGCGCTGGATCTCATCGCGCCAGTCTGTGTGGATCTCGCCAGAAAGATAAACGTAGAAGCTCATGGTTTTTCCTTACTATTTGCTAGGGGAATGTTGCGATATTTTATGGAAAAATATTCCATATTCATACCGGCGCTATAGCAAGGGCTGTCTGGCCAGCAGGTAAATATCCATTATCCAGCCGTGGGTGTCGCGTAGCGCTGCCCGGCGCTGGATGATCTGATCGCCGACGTCGCTTAGCCAGCCTTTGATCAAGCACTGTTTATCCATGCCCAGGTAGGCGCCCCACCAGATGTAGGCGTCACCTTGCGGCAGCGAGGTAAAGGCCCCGCCGCTATCCAACATTACGGCTACCGTGGCGGCATCGTTGGGCCAGCCGCGCTCCCGCAGGCGGCGACCGGTGGTGATTTGAACTGGTTCTGCAAGCGCGTTAAGGGGGATTTTATGTTCAGCAGTGAGCACTTGCAGACTGGTGATGCCGGGCACTACCTCTACATCAACCTGCTTACCCGCCACGCCCAGGCGCTGGGTAATGCGCAGGCTGCTGTCGTAAAGCGAGGGGTCGCCCCAAACCAGCATACCTACCCGCCCGCCGTTGGGAAGATGTTCATCGATTAGCTGCGCCCAGACGCTGGCGATGGCAGCGTGCCAGTCGTCCACCGCGCCCAGGTAGTCATTGCGGCCATCTCGACTGGGGAGATCGAACTCAACGATCTTGGTGGTCACCGGCGCTTCCAGCAGCCGTTCGCAGAGTAAGCGGCGCAGATCGATAAGATCCGACTTGGCCTCGCCTTTACGGGGCAGCAGGATCAGGTCGGCGTTATTGAGGGCGCGCACGGCGGCCAGGGTGACGTGATCGAGGTTGCCGGTGCCGATGCCTATTAGCGAGAGCGTGATCATGGTTCGCTCTCTTGATCTTGGCTTGCCGTGGCAAAAGGCGAATCCGCCGACTGGGGGCGAAAGCGGCGGTCGTAGCCTACGGCGTAGAGGCTGCTCTCCTGGAAGTCTTCGCTCTCCAATACCGGCCCCACCAGAATTAGCGCGGTGCGCTGCATGGTGTCATCGATCAGCGCTTCTATGCTGGCGAGCCGCCCTCGCACTACCCGCTCATCGGGCCAGCTTGCCCGCCATATTATCGCGACCGGGCACTGCTCGCCGTAGTAAGGCGTCAAGCTTTCGACGACCTGGGAAAGATTATGGATAGAGAGATGGATAGCAAGCGTTGCTCCCGTGCGAGCAAAGTTGGCAAGCGTCTCGTCGCTGGGCATGGCGCTGGCCCGACCCGGCGTGCGGGTGAGCACTACCGACTGGGCCACACCGGGTAGCGTTAGCTCCTGGCCTAAGGTTGCCGAAGCAGCCGCAAACGCTGGCACGCCAGGGGTAATGCTGTAGGGGATAGCCAGCTCGCGCAGGCGGCGCAGTTGCTCGCCCATGGCCGACCACACCGATAGATCCCCCGAATGTAGCCGGGCGACATCCTGGCCTTCGGCGTGGGCGCGGCTGATTTCCTGCATAATGTCATCCAGCGAGAGCGGCGCGGTGTTAATCACCCGCGCCCCAGCCGGGCAGTGTTCGAGGATTTGCTCCGGCACTAATGAGCCCGCATACAGGCACACCGGGCAGGCGGCGATCAGGTCGCGCCCGCGCAGGGTAAGCAGATCCGGCGCGCCGGGGCCGGCGCCGATGAAGTGTACGGTCATTCTATGGTTCCTTCTGGTACTTCTGACAACGCCAGGGCGGCGGTGGCCTGCCTATCCGCTGAGATTACTCTTGGCCCTAGCAACGTCGCCCCAGGGCCTGCCGCTAACAGCGCCACGGCCTCGGCAACGCTGCCCGTGCCGCGGGCCTGTAAACTTTGTACTGAATGAGTCAGCGTTGTCACCGTGGGTAGCTCGGAGTCCGCTACCGCGATAACCTCGATGTATCGCAGTTGTCCCAGCTCTTCTACTAACGGCAGCATGGAGCTAGCCGCCGCTAGCTTATCGATAGCACAGTACTGCTTGGTAAGCTGATCCAACGCCTGGGCGAGGGATTCAAGCGTGGCTTCACTGCGAAAACCAAACCCCGCTATTCTTAACGCCGATTTTTTCATCGAACGCCTCGCCACTGAACGATGGGGTAGCTGGCCTTCCAGCCTCGCCGGGGGCCGATGGGGGCGGCGTTGGCAAGCTCCAGCCGTAACAGCTCGCCGCCTGCTTTGTGCTGCCAGTGCGCCAGCAGCGCTTCGGATTCTAGGGTGACGGCATTGGCGACGACGCGCACGCCCTCGGGCAGGCGCTGCCATAAATCGTCTAACAGCGCTTGAGATAACCCGCCGCCGATGAATACTGCATCTGGCAGCAGCGTATCGTTCAGTACGTCCGGCGCGCTGCCCTCTTTTACTTCCAGCCAATCAACGCCCAGGTTCCCTCCGTTGCTGCGCGCTCGCGCTGCTCGTTCCGCGTTTTGCTCAAAGCCCACCGCTTGATTATCCGGGTGAGCGAGCAGCCACTCAATGGCGATAGAGCCCGATCCGGTGCCGATATCCCATAGCCGCTGGCCGGGCATGGGGGCTAACGCTGCTAGGGTGATGGCGCGAATGGTCTGTTTGGTGATCTGGCCGTCGTGGTCAAAAAAATGATCCGGCAGGCCGGGTGTCAGGGGTAAGCCGGGGCCGTCACCGGCTACTTCCAGCGCTACCGCCACCGGATGGGCAATATCCTGTGGCAAGTTGGCGTCGACACGACAATGGCGAATGCGCTCGTTATCGCCGCCCAGGGCTTCCAGCACCGTTAGCTGGGAATCCCCAAAGCCAAACCCGCTTACCAGGGAAGCAAGCTCAGCAACCGCTCCGCCGTCTTTTACCAGCACCAGCAAACGCCTACCGGTATGCAGGTAAGGTCGAATGCGGGTCAGCGGTTTGGCGTGCAGGCCCAGGCAAGCGCAGCGCTCCAGCGGCCAACCCAGGCGGGAAGCCGCAAGGCTGAAGGTGGAAGGCGCTGGCAATGCCAGCCACTCGCTAGCGCTAAGATGCTGCGCTAATGTTGTACCCGCGCCAAACCAGAATGGGTCGTTCGAGACCAGCATGACCACCCGGCGGCCGCGCTGATTGAGCAGTTCAGGAATGCCATCGGCAAAGGGCACCGGCCACTCAATCGCTTCGGCGTTTAGGGGCGGCAAAAGGCGTAGGTGGCGGCGCGCGCCGAACACCACCTCGGCACTTTCCAGTGCGGCGCGTCTTGCCGCCGTTAGCGCCTGTGTGCCACCCTCCCCCCAGCCTAAAAGGGTCAGCCAGGGAGCCTGACCCACTGGAGCGTGAGAAATTTCAACCATGATCAAGATCCTAATTCTCGGGGGAACCACGGAGGCCAGCGCCCTGGCCAGTGCGGTTGCCAAGCGCGGGCTTCCCGCCATTTTCAGCTATGCGGGTCGCGTCGCCACGCCTAAACCCCAGCCGCTGCCAACCCGTATTGGCGGCTTTGGCGGCGTGAGTGGCCTTACCGCATTTGTGGCCCAGGAGCGCATTACCCATATTGTTGATGCCACCCACCCTTTTGCCGCGCAGATAAGTAGCAACGTGTTAGCCGCGGCGGGGCAGTGCGGCGTTAAGGTCGTCGCTCTTACCCGGGCTGCCTGGCGACCCGTTGACGGCGACCAGTGGCAAAGCGTGGCAAGTATCGATGAGGCGGTTAGCGCTTTGGCTGCCCCGCCCCAGCGCGTGCTGCTTGCCATTGGCCGCATGCACCTTGCTGCCTTTGCCGCCCAGTCCCAGCACCATTACGTGCTGCGTTTGGTTGACCGGCCTACCAGCTCGTTACCACTGGCCGATGCCAGCACCGTGATTGATCGAGGCCCCTTTACGCTGGAAGGTGATCTCGCCCTGCTGGAAAATCAGCGAATCCAGCGCATCGTGTGTAAAAATTCCGGCGGTTATGGAGCCGCCTCAAAACTAACCGCTGCCCGCATGCTCGGCTTACCCATTGTGATGATCGAACGGCCAGCGCTGCCACCCCGCCACGAACTTCATCGTATTGATGACGTGATTAGCTGGCTTGATAGCCCCTCTTAATCTTCAGTACGCTTAATCAGCCGAGCGCGGTGTATAAACCAGCGGCGATCCACTGCGCTCTATCAATCGCGTCTGCTGAGAACCGACAATCACCAGCGTGCGCATATCGGCCATTTCCGGCGTCGCTTGCCCTAGGGTGGTGACTCGAATTGACTCTTCCGGGGTTGAAACCGCGCGGGCAAAGATAATCAATCGATCCGGCCCGCAGGCTTCTCGCAGTACCTCTAGCGTGCGCTCGAAACCCACTGGGCGCGACTTGGAGCGCGGGTTGTAAAACGCCATAGCGAAGTCGGCCTCGGCGGCCAAGCGCAGGCGCTTTTCAATCAGCGCCCAGGGCTTGAGGTTGTCGGATAGATTAATGCAGCAGAAGTCGTGCCCCAGCGGCGCGCCGACGCTTGCGCTGGCGGCGAGCATGGCGGAAATACCCGGCAGCACCTGAATATCCAGCGTGCGCCACTGGGCATCGCCTGCTTCTAAGGCCTCGAACACCGCGGCGGCCATGGCAAAGACGCCGGGGTCGCCGGAAGAGACCACCACGACCCGATGGCCTTCAAGCGCCAGCTGGAGCGCCTGCTCCGCCCGGCGGATCTCTTCGCGGTTGTCCGAGCCGTGGCGGACTAATCCAGCACGCGGCGCGACCCGATTAACGTAGGGCACGTAGCCCACTACATCGGTGGCTTCCTCCAGCGCCGCGGTTACCTCGGGGGTAATCATGGCTTCTGAGCCCGGCCCCAGGCCGACGATTTTTAGCCAGCCGCTCATGGCCGCCTCCCGTTGCCATGGATCAGCACAATCGAGAAGTACGGCACGCTCTCGCCAACGTCGCTTAATGGAAGCACTCTTTGTTGCGTCATGGCGGCGTATTCGATCAGCCATGCCTCGCCTTCACGACCAGCATGAGTCAGCGCTCGGCGAAGTTTGGCCAGGTTGCGGCCTATCTTCATCACTACCAGCGCATCGGTCTGGGCAATGCGTTCGGCCAAAGCCTCTTCCGGTAGCGTGGCCATCAGCACCGTCATAATGTCATCGCCCCAGGTAATGGGCTGCCCAGTGGCTGTCCACGCCGCCGACATGCCGGTAATCCCAGGCACTACCGAGACTGGCACACGGTTTAGCAGCCGCGTATAGAGGTGCATAAAGGAGCCGTAGAAGAACGGATCGCCTTCACACAGCACCACCACATCGCACCCGGCCTCCGCCATCTCGATTAGCTGGGCTACGCTGCGTTCATAAAAAGCCGACAGCAGCTCGTTGTAGCGCGGGTCGTCGAAGGGAATTTCCGTGGTGACCGGGTACTCCATGGGCAGCTCGGTTGCGCCGGGCGGGATCATGCCCTCCACGATGGTGCGGGCATGGCCGCAGCGGCCCTTTTTACGGAAATACGCCACGTGGGTCGCCCCGCGTATCAAGCGGTCTGCGCGCACGCTCATCAAGTCCTGGCTGCCTGGCCCAAGGCCAACGCCGACTACCGTTCCCTGGTTCATTCGATGCGATCCGCCATGGCGTTGATGGCCGCCACCGTCACGGCACTGCCACCCAAACGCCCGCGGACGATGCAGCTGGGCAGTGCCGGGTTAGCCAACAGCGCCTCCTTGGATTCCGCCGCGCCGACAAAGCCTACCGGGCAGCCGATAATCGCCGCCGGGCGCGGGCACGCCGGGTCTTCGAGCATATTGAGCAGGTGAAACAGCGCGGTGGGCGCATTGCCAATGGCGACCACGGCGCCTTCCAGGTGCGGCCGCCACAGTTCCAGCGCCGCCGCCGAGCGGGTGTTGGCCATTTCCTGGGCGAGGCCGGGCGTGCGTTCATCGTTAAGGGTGCAGATGACTTGGTTATCCGCGGGCAGCCGCTTGCGGGTGATGCCTTCCGAGACCATGCGGGCATCGCAGAGAATCGGTGCGCCCTGCTCTAACGCGGCACGGGCCTTATTGACCACATCGTTTTGAAAATGAATATGCGCAGCCAATTCCACCAGGCCAGCAGCGTGAATCATGCGTACTGCAACGGTTTCTTCTTCCGCTGAAAAGCGGCCAAGCTCGGCTTCGCTGCGGATAATCGCAAAAGACTGCAGGTAAATCGCCGGGCCGTGTGTTTCGTACTTATAGGGCACCCAAACTCTCCAAATAAACTAATTCGCAGTTGCTGGTCTGCAAGGCCTACGTGCCAGGACAGGTTTCCGCGAGGGCGCTGTGAACCCATCCTTGGGCGCTACTTTTTCGACATCTGACCGCCATGGATGGCGGAAATGCCGGAAATGTCGGGAACATTTTCCGGCCTGTCGAAAGACCCTCGCTACAACCTGCCCTGGCACTCAGCTATCCAGCATATAAGCCACTATTTTTTAATCTCGATAAACCTAACGGCTTTCGCCGAGCTTTCTAATAACATCCAACGCCTCACTCTCAGTGAGGCCTGATTTAACCGGTGTGCTATCGGCGCGGCCATTGATTATCACGTCAAAGCGACCATCGCGGCCGGTAAGACACAGCGCTGCCGGTCGTTGACGGGCGCAGCCTTTGGCACAGCCGGATATATGTACGCTTGTTTCCACCCAGCCGCTTAGCTTCCCGGCAAGCGGCTGGGTGGCGACACTCGCCTGTTCGCAGTAGGGTGCGCCGGGGCAGGCGTCCATCGCTAGGCGCGGGTCGCTATTATGCCGGATTAAGCCATCAACCGCGGGTAGTGTATCGCAATCCTTCAACAACAGGCGCCGCCAGGGGGTGACCTGCACAGCACTGATACTTGTTTGCGAGCCACTTGCCGGAAAGACCGCCTCGCGCAGCGTATCAGCCGCTACCCGGCCAAAAGGCAGGCCAACCACCATGCCTTCGCTATGTTCGCCCAGCGCCAGCTTCTCGCCATGGGAGGGGGCGGTATCAGCCGGCGCCCAATCGGGCAGTGGCGCTTTATGCCGACGCATACGGCCTGACTCCCAGCCGCCGCTGTCTACAAACCAGTGGGTTAAACGTACTAGTTGCTCAACGGCGGCATCGGTATCGCTCACCGCCGTGCCTTGCGCGTAGCCATCAGCGCGTACCAGCAAGCCGCCTTCCGTTGAGCGCTCGATACGAAAATCAGCGGCGCTGTCGCCAAGCACCGGCGCTTTTCCCGCATCGATGGCGATGCCTACCTTGCCGGGCATGGCGGCTAATTCGCTACCCCGCGCCTGCAACAAGCGGGCAATGGTATGGGTGTCATCGCCCTTTTGCCAGGCGGGTGCCAGCATCATTTGTGGCTGCCGTTCTGCTTCCGGGTCGTCGCTCACCAGTTGATGCTCGACCAGAAACGCCATCAGCGGCGGCCAGCTTGCGTCGGTTACTCCACGCAGCTGCAGGTTGGCTCGGCTGGTCAGCTCGATCAAACCGCTGCCGAAGGTCTCGGTGGCTTCGCATAGTGCCAGCATCTGCTCGCGGGAAAGCTCGCCTAGCGGTGGGCGCACGCGTACCAGCAGGCCATCGCCGGTGGCCATGGGTCGCCACGCGCCAGGGCACCAGCCTTTAATGCGCGGGCTGGGCGGCATGACCATGGGTCTCTTTGGCTTCATCCATTTCCAGCAGCAGATCCTGAAGCGCCTCACCGTGCTCGCCGGGGGCTTGCCACATGCCCCGCTGGGCGGCTTCAAGTAATCGCTCGGCCATCTCTTCCAGGGCGGCCGGGTTGTGCTCGCGCAGAAACTGCTGGTTGGCCTTATCGAGCACCAGGGCGTCGCTCACCTGAGCATACTGGTAGTCGGCAATCAGGTCGGTGGTGGCGTCGTAGGCAAACAGGTAGTCCACCGTTGCGGCCATCTCAAAGGCGCCTTTGTAGCCGTGCTCGCGCATGGCGTTGATCCATTTGGGGTTCAACACGCGGGAGCGAATCACCTTCGCCAATTCTTCTTTCAGGGTGCGAATCTTGGGCATCGCGGGGTTGGCGTGGTCGGCGTGGTAAATCTCCGGTGCCTTCCCGCTTAGCGAGCGAGTGGCGTTGGCCATGCCGCCCTGGAAGGCGTAGTAGCTGTTGGAATCGAGGATATCGTGCTCGCGGTTATCCTGGTTTTGCATCACCGCATCCAGCCCCTGAAGCTGCTGCTCGAAGGCGCCGCGTGCGGCCTTGCCCGACTCCTTAAATTGGCCGTAGGCGTAGGCGCCTGTCTCCATGTAGGCCTCGGCCAAATCGTCGGCGCTGTCCCAGGAACGGTTTTCAATCAGCCGGTTTAAGCCCGCGCCATACTCGCCGGGCTTGCTGCCAAAGATACGGTAGCTCGCCTCTTGGGCGGCCATCTCCGGGCTTAACCCCTGGTTTTCCAGTTCCTGCTGGCGGGCAAGCACCGCCTCACGAATGGTGTTGCTGTTGCCCGGTTCTTCATAGCGCGCCACCGCCTGCACGGCGGCATCAAACAGGCGAATCACGTTGGGGAAGGCGTCGCGAAAGAACCCGGAAACTCGCAGCGTGACATCGACCCGTGGGCGATTGAGCAGCATCGAGGGAATGACTTCAAAGTCGCTCACCCGTTGGGAACCCAGCGACCAGATGGGCCGCACGCCCATCAGCGCGAAGGCCTGGGCGATGTCATCGCCGCCGGTGCGCATGGTGGCGGTGCCCCAGATGGATAGCCCCAACCGCCTCGGGTAGTCGCCGTGATCCTGCAGGTAGCGCTCGACAAACGCCTGGGCGGATTTTTCGCCCAGCGTCCAGGCAGCGGGCGATGGAATCGAGCGGTTATCGACGCTAAAAAAGTTGCGCCCGGTAGGCAGCGTATCCAGCCGCCCTCGGCTGGGCGCACCGCTGGGCCCGGCGGGCACGAAGATGCCTCCGAGGCCGTCGAGCAGCGACTGAATCTCCATCTTCACGCCGCGCTGCATGGTGACCCACAGCTGGTCGCGGGCGTAGCGCAGCTGCGCTGCCGTAGCGGGGTAGTCTTGAGCCAGGTCATCCAGGCAGCCGTCTGCCAAGACGTAGTCGGCCACCCAGCGCTCAGCCAGTAGTTCCAGGCGTTCGCGGGCATCCGCCCCGGTGCGCCAGGGGGTATCGAGCTGCTGGCTTAAAATGGCCGGCTCAGGCCCCTGCCAGGGCTCGTTGTCCGTGGCTAATGGATCAAAATCCAACCCCAAATCGCTGGACAGGTTGTGCAGCAGGCCGCGGCTTGCCACCGCTTCGCCACGGGGTAGTCGCAACAGTGCCACCAAGGTACCTGCTCGCTTCTCTTCAGGCGGCAGCGTGCCGAGTATGTGTAGGCCGTGACGGATCTGCGATTCCTTGATGTCGCAGAGGAAGGTATCCAGCTCGTTGAGAATCTCGGCGTCATCAACAGCGTGGGCCAGTTCCTGGTCGATACCGGTATCACGCAGGTGGGCGAGAATCTGGCTGCGAATCAGCGCTTCCCGGCGGGGATCCATATCCAGCGCTTGATAATATTCGTCGGTGAGCGCTTCAAGCTCGGCCATGGGGCCGTAGAGTTCGGCCCGCGCCAGCGGCGGCATCAGGTGGTCGATAATCACCGCCTGACTGCGGCGCTTGGCCTGGGCGCCCTCGCCGGGGTCGTTGACGATAAACGGATAAAAGTGCGGCAGTGGCCCCAGAGCAATATCCGGCCAGCAGTCGGCGCTTAGCGCGATGCTTTTGCCCGGCAGCCACTCCAGGTTGCCGTGCTTACCCACGTGGATAACCGCATCGACCTGGTAGTGCTCACGCAGCCAAAAATAAAACGCCAGATAGCTGTGCGGCGGCGCCAGCTCCATATCGTGGTAGGACTGGGTGAGATCGTCGATAAAGTCGCGCTCTGGCTGGATACCCACAAAGGTTTCGCCTAACCGAATACCGGCGATCATCAAGCGCCCCTGGCGGCACTTGGGGTCTTCATGAGGCGCGCCCCAGCGCGTCCATACGGTTTCCTGCAGCTCGCTGGGCAGGGTTTGAAACCAGGCCAGATAGTCCTCAACGCTGATGCTCTGCCAGCAGGCGCGCTGGTCGAGGCTGCCATGATCGTTGGTCACCGCGCCCTGAAGCTGGCGGATCAACGCATCGCCATTTTCCGGCAGTTCGCTGAGCGGGTAACCCGCCTCTTTCAGGGCGCTTAGAATCTGCAGCGTCGACGCGGGGGTATCCAGCCCGACCCCGTTACCGATCCGGCCATCGCGATTGGGGTAGTTGGCCATGATCAGCGCGACACGCTTCTGCTCGTTGGGGGTCAGCCGCAGCGAACAAATGCGCCGTGCCAGCTCGGCCACAAAGGCGGCCCGCTCCGGGTGGATCACGTGGTGGGTCACCGCCAGCTGGCAGCGCGGGTTGTAGTGGGCTTCGGCTTTAAAGCCCACCGCCCGGGTGATGATGCGCCCGTCCATCTCGGGGAGCACCACCTGCATCGCCACATCACGGCTATGCAACCCGGCGGCCATGCCCTGCCAATCTTCGGTGGTGCTGCTGGCAAGGATCGCCTGGAGCACCACGGGCCTCCCAACAAACAGGCTATTTTGCAGGTCAGAAGCAGGCGTATCGCCCAAAGCATCCAACCCATCGGCATTACGATTGACCGCAAAGCTGGTGGTGTTAATCACCAGCATGGCGCCGGTCTGCTCAATCAGATGATTAATAAAATCGATGCAGGGCCCCTCTTTTAAGGAGGCCACCGCCACCGCCAAAGGCTCCAGCCCCTGGTCTTTTAGCGCCGCTATCATTCCGTCGGGCACGGCAGTATTCGCCCCCTGCAGATGGCTGCGATAAAACAGCAGCAGGCATACCGGCCGCCCCGGCACTTGACGATCACGCCACTCGCTTAGGCTTGAAGCCTGCTGATCTTGCGGCGCATAAATCACCGCTGGCGGAATCACCTTGGGCTCCTGCCAGTCGCTCAGGTGACTAGCTACACACTCGCTGGCCATACTCTCGCCAGTCATATACTGGCTGGCAACAAACCGCAGCAGCTGCTCGGCGTTATCAGTACCACCCTCACGCAGATAGCGCCACACCCGGTAGGCATCATCAAAGGCAATGGTGGAGTCTTCCAGCAGGGCATCATCCGGGACGTCGCAGCCCGGCACCAGAATCAGCTGGCGACCGGGTTTGGCTGCCGCCCAGGCAAGCAGCCGCTCGTGGCCATAGGGCCAGTAGGCCTTGCCGCCCAGCAGCGAAACTATCACCAGCTGAGCTTTTTCCAGCACCCGATCTTCGTAAAGATCATAGGCGGCGGGCTTGACCAGATTCATCCAGTTGGCCAGCCGCACCGAGGGGTACGACTCGCCCAGGCGATCAACCGCCTGGGCCAACGCCGAAAGATTGCTATCGGCGGCGGAGAGTATCACGACCTCGGCGGGGCTCTGCTGTAGATCGATGATGCCTTCATCATCGACAAAGCCCCCCGGCTTAGCGGCGAATAAGTGCATTAGCTAGCCGTTTGAGAAGACGTTTGAACCTCTGTGTCAGCTAGCGCTTCGCGCAGCGCTGGAATATCCAGGTCTTTACCAATAATCACCAGCTGGGTTTGGCGGAGTTCGTCCTGAGCCCAAAGCCGGTCGAAGTAGCCTTCCAGGCGCTCGCCCACCGCCTGAATAACCCGGCGCATCGGTTTACCGGGAATCGCCGCAAAGCCCTTGGCACGATAGATCTCGTGGTCTATCAGCAGTTGCTGCAGCTTGCTGGCCAGAGCATCGCCATCCACTTCGCCCAGGGTAATCACGCAGGAATCAAAGTTATCGTGGGCGTGGTCGTGGTGAGCGCCTTCGGCGTGGTGCTTATCGTGGTGATTGGTGATGCTATCAATGTTCTCTTCGCTGGCCGCGCCAATACCCATCAGTGCTTCCAATTGGGCGGTATCGCCGGTCACTGTCTGATCGATAAACAGCGTTTTCACCGACGCACTCACCCGCGCCTGAATCACCGCTTCCACCCGGGTGCGCTCTTCCGGGCTAAGCAGGTCTGCCTTGCTCACCAGTACCAGATCCGCTGCGCTGAGCTGATCATCGAGCAGTTCGCGCAGGCTGGGGTCGTGATCGAGGCTTTCATCGGCGCGGCGCTGGGCTTCGACCTTATCCACGTCGCTGGCATAGCGGCCAGCGGCCACGGCGGGACCATCGATCACGGTAATAATCGCATCCACGGTGCAGTGCTGGCGCACATCGGGCCAGTTGAACGCCTGCACCAGGGGTTTAGGCAGCGCCAGGCCGCTGGTTTCGATCAGGATATGGTCGATATCATTACGCCGGGCGACCAGCTTTTTCATTACCGGTAAAAATTCTTCTTCCACCGTGCAGCAGATACAGCCATTGGCCAGCTCATAGATGCTGCCATCTTCACCGTCTAGCTGCCCGCCTTCGCTACCCTCTTCACACCCCAGCGCGCAGCTGCGCAGCAGGCTGGAGTCGATATCCTGCTCGCCGAACTCATTAACGATCACGGCGATCCGCTTGCCGGTGACTTGGCGCAGAATATTGGCCAACAGCGTGGTTTTGCCGCTGCCGAGAAAACCGGTCACGACCGTGGCAGGAATCTTATTCAGCTGTACGTTATTGGGCTGCATGGGTAAATGCCTCGCTGTGTTGCGGTTCGCAGTACGCCGGGCTGACAGAAAAGAGCCTTGCCACAGCGTCGGGATTATTAGGGAAAAACAGATGTAAATAGGTTGCCGTCAGGCGCTTTTGACGGTAAATCGCCTCCCCCGGCGCGGGGTGGCGCTGGCGGCGGCCGTGAGCAATCGGCTCGGGGGTGCCTTCCGCCATGGAGCGATGATGCGCATGGCCGCGAACCGGGCCTTCCGGCAGCTCGGCGGTTTGCATCCCCTGGCAGCCTCGCCGCCCGCGCATGGCACCCTGCCCAGGCAGCAGGCCCAGCATGGTATGGGCAATATCGTCGTAGTCGGTCAGGGTTTCCAGGCAGTACAGCAGCCCGCCACACTCGGCCAGAATGGGCTTGTCGGCGCGGTAAAAAGCCTCAATGGCCGAACGCATGGCGCCGTTATCCGCAAGCGTTTGAGCGTGAAGCTCCGGGTAGCCGCCGGGCAGCCAGAGGGCGTCGCATTCGGGCAGGTGGCTATCCGTTAGCGGAGAGAAGAAACGTAGCGTCGCGCCCATCTGCTCTAACAGATCCAAATTGGCTTGATAGATAAAGCTAAAGGCGGCGTCCCGAGCCACGCCAATGGTGTGGCCTTTGAGCAAAGGCTTAACGACCACAAGCTGTTCCTGGGGGGCGGTAAAGGTCACTGGTGGCAGTGCTGCAAGCGCTTCCAGCAACCCAGCCGCTTCCAACGCTTTAGCAGCCGCCTCAAAGCGGGCTTCCAAATCCTCGCGAATTTCCGCCGCCTGCACCAGCCCCAAGTGGCGCTCAGGGAGCGACAAAGCAGGATCGCGAGGCACAGCAGCCAGCAATGGAATCGTCACTGGCAGCGCGTCTTCGATCAGCTCACGGTGGCGCGCCGAGCCGCAGGCGTTGGCGATCAACCCGGCGATATGGATATCGTCACGAAAGCTGGCCAATCCAGAGACCAGCGCGGCGGCGGTCTGGGCCATGCCTTTTACATCCATGATGATCGCCATGGGAATATCGAACAGGGCCGCCAGATCGGCACTTGAGGGCTCGCCATCAAACAGCCCCATGGCGCCTTCCACCAGGATCAAGTCTGCTTCACAGGCGGCGTCATAAAAGCGCTGGCGGCAGTAGGCCTCGCCTGCCATCCATAGATCCAACTGATCCACCGGCTGGCCGGAGGCCTGGGCCAATATCTGCGGATCCAGGTAGTCCGGGCCGGTCTTGAACACCCGCACCACCTTGCCCTGGTTGCGCAGCAGGCGAGCCAGGCCCGCCGTGACGGTGGTTTTGCCCTGGCCTGAGGCCGGGGCGGCGATAAACAGCGCGGGGCAGCGAGCGGTTGGCGTCGTCATCAGTATTCGATCCCCGCCTGGGCTTTGACGCCGCCGCGAAAGGCGTGGCGCTCGTCCTGGACAACGCTGATGGTATCAGCGATCTCCTGCAGCGGCGTGGCCATGGTGCGTCCGGTAATAATCACGTTCTGGTGCGCCGGGCGGCGCTTCAGCGCTTCCACCACCGGCTCGGGGTCGAGATAGCCGTACTTGAACATATAGCTCATCTCGTCCAGCACGATCATATGATAGGCGGGGTTCTCCAGCAGCCCTTTGGCGACGGTCCAGGCGGCCTCGGCGGCTTCGATGTCCCGCTCGCGGTTCTGGGTTTCCCAGGTAAAACCGTGGCCCATGATGTGCCAGTCAAGCTTGGGATGATCGCGGAAGAACAGGTACTCGCCGGTTTCGCGACGCCCCTTAATAAACTGAATCACCGCGCACTGCTGGCCGTGCCCCAACGAGCGCGCCATGGTGCCGAAAGCGGAGCTGCTTTTGCCCTTGCCGTTGCCTTTCAGCAGAATCAGCACGCCGCGCTCTTCAGTGGCCCGGCTGATGCGCTCATCGACCACGTCTTTTTTGCGCTGCATACGGTTTAAATGGCTAGCGTCACTCATGGGAGATACCCGGGTTGATGTACTAAAGAGGAGTCGCCAAACGAGGCAGGCCAGTAGCGAGCACCCAACTGCTCGGCGATGCGTGCGCCCTGCCCGCGTTTGACTTTGGATTGTTCGGTATCAATCACCAGGCAGTCCTCCAGCGGGGCAAGGTCGTCAACGGTTTCTCGGGTGCGGCCATCGGTAATCAAATAGGTGCGCACCTTCAGGCCGGGTTCGCGGCGCTGCCACTGGCGGATCAGCCTTTTGGCTTCAATAATCGCTTCCCGCAGGGGGGTTCCGCCGCCGCCCTTGGCGTTATCGAGAGTGGCCCGAGCGTTTTTGGGCGCACGACGGCGGGAGAGTATCGACACCACCCCGCCATTACCAAACCCCAGCACCGCCACCTGCTCCCGCGCGGCGTAGGCTTGGGTCACCAACGATTCAACCAGCCCTTTCGCCTGACCCAACAGGCGCTGGCCCAGGGTCGAGCCGGAGGTATCCAGCAGCACCAAGTGCGCTGTGGCCTGCCCCGCCCGTGCCTTACGCATTTTTAACTGCCGCCAGGGCCATTGGCCGCGATTGGCGATAATGGTCGCAAAGCCGTCCAATCGTGAAGTCGCCACCAGGGAGCGCCCCTGGCCCAATGCACCGCCTTTGCCCGCACTGGAAGCGGTATCGGCACGCTTACCCCGCTGAGCAACCCCATCGCTATCGGGCAGTTTCAGCGCTGGCTGGCTAATCGACGCTTGAGCCATGGGAGGCATGGCGCCCCACTGGCCCTGTTCACCGCGCTGACTGGACGACCCGCCGCTGGGCGTATTGGCTGACGACGAACCGCCCTCGCCTTGCGAAGGCGTTTGCCTAGGCGGCGGTGACGGCGGGTGCTGCTCAGGCGGCTGGGTACGCCGATGCGCCAGCACCCAGGGCTCAACGGTGTCGATATCCTGCTGATCCACGCTCGCCATGCCACGCCAGGCGGCATGGGCCTGGGCGGCGCGGTGCCAGGTAACGTCGGCGCGCAGGCCTTCAACCCCGGCGGCTTCACAGCGGTTGGCAATGGTTCGATACACCCAGGGGTCGGTGGTGATCTCCTTGAGCAAACGCTGGGCTTTAGCAATACGCTCGGTCAGGGCGGCCTGGGCAGACTCAAAGTGTTGCAGCGTACCAGTAGGGTCGCGGTCAAAGGCCTCCCGCTGCTGCACGATGGCAATACGCTCGTCGATGCTTATGGCGCCTTCCTGCTCAAGGCAGAGACCGAAGCGGTCGAGCAGTTGAGGGCGCAGCTCGCCTTCATCCGGGTTCATGGTGCCGATCAGGCTAAAGCGCGCCGGGTGGGAGTGGCTAATGCCATCGCGCTCAACGATATTGGTGCCGCTGGCGGCCACGTCCAGCAACAAATCAACCAGGGTATCCGGCAGCAGATTGACCTCATCCACATAGAGCACCCCGCCGTCAGCTTTAGCCAGCAGCCCGGCATGAAAGGTGGCTTCGCCATCGGCCAGCACTTTCTGCAGATCCAGACTGCCGACCAGCCGATCTTCGCTGGCACCCAGCGGCAGAGTAACGAAAGGAGCACGCTGCCCTTCGCTATCGCCAGGCAGAATGGCAGCCAGCGCACGGGCTAAGGTGGATTTAGCGCTGCCTCTTGGCCCACTAATCAACACCCCGCCAATGCGCGGATTAATGGCGTTCAGTAGCAGCGCGGTTTTCAGCGCCTCCTGGCCAACCACCGCCGCAAAGGGAAACTCACTCACCGGCACCTCCCGTGCTGGCCAAGCCCGCTAACCGATCACTATAAGCCAACTGATCTGGGGAGCCTGGGACTTGAATATGATTCATGGTAACTAGCTGAGTGATAATAAAACCATTCATAAAGAAGTGAGAATTTAAAAGGCGTTCAGTATAGAGGAAGGCATAGCGGCGAGGCCAATCTGTTGCAAGCGGTTAACTTTGCGAGGGTATATATCAGCTGACGCTAAGAATGCCGCTGGATTTTTACACGCCTTCGAAATACAATGTTATAACATTACTATTTTAGCGGGTTCTCATAAGATCCTTAGGCTTCTGTTGTTCGCTATCCACCTGCAACCTAGAATGGCCGACGTCGGTGTTCCCCCCGGAACTTAATAGAGAATCCGCCGCGGCTTGCCGCGAAACGGAACTGCCCCCGCAACTGTAGGCGGCGAGCGATGCTCTTTGATGCCACTGGACACAGCGTCTGGGAAGGCGAGCTAGCCATGACCCGTCAGTCAGGAGAACTGCCGCATATTACTTACCTCGAGCGAAGTGGCTCGGTCGGTATTTTCTGGCCGAATGCTAAGCTCATCATGCACGGGAGTGTACATGATGTTGAGATTGACCATGGCTATCGCCGCGAGCGCTGTTGGCCTTGCCCAGGCGGCTTACGCCTCCACCGACTACCCGCTTACGCTAACCAATTGTGATGTAGAGATCAGCGTGACCTCGCCCCCGGAACGGACAGTGACGGTAGGCCAGTCAGCCACAGAGATCCTCTATTCGCTGGGACTCGCTGACAGAGTGAATGGCACCTCGGTTTGGTTTAATCCGGTTTTGCCCGCGTTTACTGAGGCCAATGCAGAGATCGAGCGGATCGCCAACGATGACCCAAGTTTTGAGGCCGTGGTCAATAAGCGGCCGGAGCTGGTGGCGGTGCAATATGAGTGGCACGTAGGCCCCAACGGCAGCGTGGCCACCCGCGAACAGTTCCACGAGCTGGGTATTAATACCTATATTATGCCCGCCGACTGCGACACCAAGGATAACTCCACCGGCGGTGATGGAACCCGCACCGCCGCTTTCTCAACGGATTCAATCTATAAAGGCATTACCGAGCTAGCCCAAATTTATGATGTGCAAGACGCCGGAGAGACCCTGGTGGCAGAACTTATCGACCGCGAAGCGCGCGCGATTGAGCTGGCGAGCAGCCTTGATTTGCCACAGGATTTGTCCGCGGCCTTCTGGTTCTCATCGACGGACCTGGGGGTTAGCCCCTTTGTTGCCGGTCAGCTCGGCGCGCCGGGCTATATGATGGACAAGCTCGGTATTCGCAATGTGATTGAGTCGGATGAGGAGTGGCCCACGGTGGGCTGGGAGAGCATCGCCAAGGCTGACCCTGATGTGCTCGTGATCGCCAGCATGGATCGCCGCCGCTTTCCCGCCGACGATATTGAAGCCAAGCGTGAGTTCCTGCGCAGTGACCCGGTCACTAGCGAAATGAGCGCGGTCAAAAACAACCGCATCGTCGAGATGGATGCCCATGCCATGAGCGCGACCATGCGCACTATTTATGGCCTTGAAACACTGGCCGAGGCGCTCTCAACGATGGCATTTGACCAATGAGCATCGCATTAACTCGGCTATCCACGACGGGGTTCGGGCTGCGATGGCTATGGATCACGCCGCTGGTGTTAGTGGCAGCGTTGCTTGCGGGTACCGCCATCGGTGAGACGCCAATTCCGGTTAATACCATTCTCAAAGTGCTCGCCAATCAGCTACTGGGGGCGGATTACGCGGTAGACCGGATCGATGCAGGGATTATCTGGAACTACCGGCTTAGCCGTGCCGTTGTCGCTGCCTGCTGCGGTACCAGTCTGGCCCTGGCCGGGGTAGTGCTTCAGGCGTTGCTGCGTAACCCCTTAGCTGACCCCTACTTAATGGGTATTTCCGCTGGGGCGTCTACCGGCGCGGTCGCCGTGGCAGTGGCTGGATTAGGCGCAGGGGCGCTTTCGCTCTCCCTGGGTGCGTTTGTAGGCGCCCTCCTCGCCTTTGGTATCGTTGTCATGCTCGCTCATGCGGCCAATAGCGGTGTTGGTGGTGGCCGCGGTGCTCAGGCAGCGGGCGCGATTATTCTGGCAGGCATTGCCGGTTCGCAGCTGTTCAATGCGCTCACCGCGTTTATCATTACCAAATCGGCCAGCGCCGAGCAGGCCCGGGGTATTATGTTTTGGCTGATGGGCAATCTCTCCGGGGTGCGCTGGGCCGATGTGACTCTGGCAGTGCCTGCCGCGATTTTCGGGCTGCTGGTTTGCCTATGGCACCGTCGCTCTTTGGATGCGTTTACCTTCGGTGCCGACAGCGCCGCTTCACTGGGTATTGCCGTGCGCCCGGTGCGCGGGATGCTGATTATCGCCATGGCGCTGGTGACGGCGGTGATGGTGTCTATTGTGGGGGCGATTGGCTTTGTTGGGCTGGTGATTCCCCACGCCATGCGTTTTATTGTGGGTAGCCAACACACCCGTTTGGTACCCGCCACGGCGCTTGCGGGCGCAGTATTTTTGATTGGCTCGGATATTCTTTCACGCACTCTGATCCCCGGCCAAGTGTTACCGATCGGAGTGATTACCTCGCTGATCGGCGCCCCCGCTTTTGCGCTTATTCTTATTCGTGGCAAGAGGTCTTAATGCGTTTATCGGCTGAACAGCTCACGTGGGCGGTGCATGGCACGCCACTGCTTGTTGACGTCACTCTCACCGTCGAGCCAGGCCAGACCTTTGGCTTGGTGGGGCCCAACGGCTCGGGCAAGACTTCCCTGCTGCGCCTGTTGGCGGGTTTGAACAAGCCCAAGTCAGGACAGGTGCTGATGGGTAGCCAGCCTATGCACTCTCTTAAACAACGCACTATCGCCCAGTCCATTGCCCTGGTTGAGCAACAGGCGGACACCACCGACCGAATTACCGTGGCCCAGGTAGTGTCATTGGGACGAACGCCCTTCCTGACCGCCCTGCGCCCCTGGTCTAGCAAAGATGACGCCATTGTCGATAAAGCACTGTTCGATGTGGATATGGCGCACATGGCGGAGCGGCTGTGGCACACTCTTTCAGGCGGCGAGCGCCAGCGGGTGCATATTGCCCGGGCACTAGCCCAGCAGCCTAGCATTCTGCTACTGGATGAACCCACCAACCATTTGGATATTCGTCATCAGCTGTCGATTCTTGAACTGGTCAGGCAACTGCCGATTACGGTGATTATTTCACTCCATGATCTTAACCAAGCCATGGAGTGTGACCGCATTGGTGTGATGGATCGCGGCCGCCTGATCGATAGTGGCCACCCACATGACGTGCTCACCCCCAACAGGTTACAGCAGACCTTTGGAGTGTATACCCATGTGATTGATGACCCGGTGGATGGCAAGCAGGTTATGCGTTTTCGTAGTGCGGTTTAGCTAACGTCTGTTTGGCTTAAGTCTGTTTAGCGAAAGCTTCGTTTAGAGCATATCTGAGCGGTGCTTCGGTGGGCCGACCTCATCTTTGCTATGGTGTAATAGCTCTTTCTATCAATGAGGGGATCTATATGCGCCTTCTGTTCACCGGCGGTAGCGGCAAAGCTGGTCGCCATGCGACGGCTTATCTTCGCGACCAAGGTCACCGCGTCACCAACCTGGATTGGGTAACATCCGATGTGCCCGGCATTACCACCCTGAAGACCGATCTGACCGATGCGGGCCAAGTGTTCAATGCCTGCCAAGCTTACGCCGGATTCGACGAGCTGGAGCCAGGCACTGGCGTGCCGCGTTACGATGCAATTGTCCACTTCGCTGCAATACCAGCCATTCTGCATAGGCCGGACAACGAAACTTACCGAATCAACACCTTAAGCACTTACAATATCCTGGATGCGGCCACCAAGTTGGGCATTCCCAAGGTTATCTTCGCTTCCAGTGAGACGACTTACGGGATTTGCTTTGCTGATGGCGAGAAGAAGCCCGACTACTTGCCTGTCGATGAAGAGCACCCCACCGTGCCTCAAGATAGCTACGCCATGAGCAAGGTGGTCAACGAAGTCACCGCCCGCTCCTTTCAAGCCCGTTCCGGCATTGATATCTACGGCCTGCGCATTAACAACGTTATCGAGCCCCACGAGTACCGCCAGAACTTCCCAGCTTACATGGACGACCCTGCCCTGCGCCGCCGCAATATCTTCGCCTACATCGACGCCCGCGACCTGGGCCAGATGGTCGATTGCTGCCTGAAAACAGATGGCCTGGGCTATCAAGTGTTCAACGTTGCCAATGACGATCTATCGGTTGGCCTGACCAACGCCCAAGTGATTGAACGCTTTTACTCCGGCGTGCCGATCAAGCGTGAAATGGCTGAATTCGAAACCTTCTACTGCATCGAAAAGGCCCGTCGTTTAGTCGGCTTTGCCCCGCGCCACTCCTGGCGGGAAGAGCTGGAGCAGTAGGTATTACTCCTTTCTCGGCACAAACACCGGTGCGCCATCCACCTCTACCACCGCTAGCTTTTGGCGGTAGAGATCTTCCAGCGCACTGGGCACCATCATGCTATCCCGCGGTCCCCAGCACGCCTCTCCATTGGGATAAAGCAACAGCACATGGTCGCACCAGCGGGCAGCAAGGTTTAGGTCGTGCAAACACATGATGACCGCCTGCCCCTCAGCAGCCTGCTCTGCCATTAACGCCATCACAGCGCTCTGGTGGTGAAGATCAAGATGGTTGGTGGGTTCGTCGGCTAGCCAAACATTGGGCGCTTGAGTCAGTACCGTGGCAATTGCCACCCTCTGACGCTCACCGCCGGAAAGTGTACTTACCAAACGGTTGCTCAGATGCGCCACATCTAATCGCTCAAGCGCGGCTTCGGCACGGGCGTAGTCGTCAGCGCCTTCCATTTGCCAGGCTGATAAATAGGGATGACGGCCAATCAGCGCGGTTTCTAGCACGGTCGCGGGAAACCCATCCTGACGGTCTTGAAACACCAACCCTAACCGCTGGGCAACCTGCCGCCGGCGCAACTGACCAAGCGCCGAGTCATTGAGTTGAACACTGCCTGATCGGGGAGCATTGAGTCCGGCTAGCGTGTGCAGTAGCGTTGTTTTACCCGCGCCGTTGGGGCCAAGCACACCCCACACCTGCCCGGGTTCAATGGTTAGATTAAGCGGCGTGCCGCCTGTGCGGTTGGGCACATCGATGATGAGATCATGGGTAGCCAGTACGCTCATCAGCGGCTCCGGTGGAGCAAAAACAGGAAGGTAGGTACGCCCAACAGCGCAGTGATCACCCCTACCGGCAGTTGTTCGGGGGCAATCATGGTGCGTGCTAACGTATCGGCCAGCACCAGCAGCGTGCCGCCCGCCAACGCGCAAGCAGGCAGAATCAGCCGCTGATCGTTACCTAACAACAACCGCAACATATGCGGCACCACTAAGCCAACGAACCCAATGCTGCCTGCAGTAGTGACTGCCGCAGCGGTGAGTAGACTAGCGGTTATATAGATGCACCACTCTAATGGGCGAACCGCAACGCCCAGCGCGGCGGCCTGCTGAGGCCCGCGGGCTAGTACGTTTAAACTCCGCCCCAGGGGCACCAGCACGACACATATGGCCAATAACAAAAGCAGCGGTGGCCAAGGCGTGCGTGCATAAGAGAGGTCGCCCATCAGCCAGTAGAGCATCCCCGGCAAACGCTCGGCGGGGCTTAACGCTAACATCAGGGTAATCACTGCGCCCCATCCCGCCGCGACCACTACGCCTGTCAGCAGCAGCCGCGAAGGCGTCCAACCACCGCGACCATGGGCAAGCCCAAATACCAAGAACGTGGAAAACAGCGCGCCACCAAATGCTGAGCTGGAAATAGCGAGACCGCCGAGCCCACCAAGCATGGCGGCTAGCGCACCAATCGAGGCTCCGCCAGAAAGACCCAACACGTAGGGGTCTGCCAGCGGATTACGCAGTAACACCTGCATCAATGCCCCAGCGACAGCTAACAAGCCGCCCACGGCAAACGCCGATAGCGCTCTGGGCAGGCGCAGCTCGATCACCATCGTACGCGCCAACACATCGCCGTCGCCTTGTACGACGGCCCATATATCGGAGGGCGTTATCTGCGCGCTGCCTGTGCCCAGCGCTAACACTAGCGCGCCCAGTGCCCCCAGCAACAAAAGACCGAGCGGGACCCCCAGGCGCGATAACATTAACGGTGCTCGCGTTTTTGGCGGGCAATTTCAAGCTTTTCACACAGTAGCTGAGTGCCCTCCATGAGTCGCGGCGTTGGCCGCTGAATCAGAGACGGCGGTACAAAAAAGAGGTTGTCTTTCGCCACTGCTGCCAAGTGAGAGTACTGCTGCCAATGGTTAAGCCAGTGGCGATTCTCTTCGCCCATTCCCCCGGCAATAATGGCCTCAGGGTTAGCGGCCAGAACAGCTTCATCGTCAATGCGCGGCACCAGGCGTGCCAGCTCACCAAACACGTTTTGACCACCACAAATCTGCACTACCTGGCCAATAAGATGCTGATCATTAACACTCATGAGTGGCTCATCCCACACTTGGTAGAACGTTGGCACTGGCGCCCGGTCGCCGTAGCGATTTTCAAGGGCATCCATGGTATTGCGGAAACGGTCGGCTACCGCCTGTCCGGCGGCTTCGGTACCTGCCAGCCTTGCCAAGCGCTCAATGGCGCTCGCGACGCCTTCCATATCACGGGGCTCAATGTAAAACACCGGAATACCAAGGGCTTCAAGGGTATCAAGCTGTTCGGCGGGGTTTCCGGTCACCCAGCCAATCACTAAGTCAGGTGCCAGTCCCACTAGCCTTTCTAAATCAATCCGGGTGTGGCTACCCACCGAGGCTACTTCCTTTGCTTCAGGTGGATAATCGCTATAAGAAACAACGGCTACCACTTGGCTCCCTGCGCCAGCGGCATAGGTCAACTCCGTTGCCCCTGGCGAGAGCGTCGCGATGCGTCGGGCAGGATCATGAAGGCAGACCTCACGATCACGATCATCTACCGCGCAGCGGGCATGGTGGTAAGCCTGCGAAGTAGACACCATTAGCAAACACGCGAGGCCAATGGCCCCGCGTTTTAACGCACTTACGTTATTGACCAAAGTGAACACTCAAGAAACCTGCTCGGCCAGCGTTGATGTAATCACGCGTTGTTTCATACTCTTTATCAAAGGCATTTTCTAGCGTAACACGGGCGGTCCACAGCGGCGCAAACTGCCAGCCCGCACGTAAGTTAACCAGGCCGTAGCCACTTAAACGCTGGGTATTCGCGGCGTTATCATAACGGTGATTCTGTGCCACTAACGACCCTCCTAATGACCAATCACCTAGTTCGCGATCCGCATCCAAGCGCACGCTCTGGCTGGCACGACGGGCTAACCGGTTACCGGTATCCCGGTCTTCCGGATCCAGGTAAGTAAAGGCGGCCTGCAGTGTCCAGTCGTTCAGTTCAACGCCACTTGAAAACTCAGCACCGCGAATGCGAGCGTTGTTTACGTTTTGTGGTGCAAATAAACCGCTTGGCGTCGGCGCCCAGGCGATCAGGTCGTCATAATCGTTTTGGAAGGCCGCCAAGTCCCAGAACCACTGGTTATATTGACCGCGCACGCCTACTTCAACCGTTTCTGAGCTTTCTGGATTAAGGTCAGGATTGCCAGAATTTGGCCAGTATAAATCGTTAAAGCTTGGTGCTTTAAAAGCAGTGCCTAGGCTTGCGCGCAATGTATGGACGTTATCTACCTGATAGCCCAGCCCCACGCTGCCAGTGACTTCATCGCCATAGGCTTCGTTGTCGTCATAACGCAGGCTTGCTTGAATAGCGAACGGTGCGAAGTCGAGCAGACCTTGAGTAAACACCGCTTTGTTATCGCGACGGGTGGCATCAAAATCATTGGTGCTTGAAACACGGTCTTCACTGATTTCCGCCCCAGCGATCAGCTCATGAGCGCCGAACTGAACATTGTTCTGCCAACGGGCGGTTTGGGTACGGGTATCAATCACAGAGTTGCCAAAATTATCAATCGTATCAAGCTCATCGCGGGCTTCGCTAAGCGTTAATCGGCTCTGCCAGCGATCGGTGACAGGAAGCTCGCCGTATAGGCCCATCACCTGCTGGACAAAATCATTCTCGCCGCGGTCATATTCATTGTTACCGCGAGCCCGTAACGCGAGCAGGCCGACTTCTGTACCGCTATTAAAGGTATGCGCAATGCGCGCAAGTGCAGAGGTATTATCATAGCCTTTGTCTTCACCGCCACGGCTAACCGGCTGGCCATCGGTATTGAAATGGCTACCAGCAAAACTGTAGCGCGTGCCGCCTTCTCGACCAGAGACGCCTGCACTTAACCGCTGGGTATTGAATGAACCACCGCCCACCGAAATTCTGGGTTGCGGGCCTTCCTCATCACCCTCTGGGGTAAACAGCTGAATGACCCCGCCGACGGCATCCGCACCGTAAAGGCTGCCGCGTGGACCGCGCACGATTTCCGCTCGGTCAAACATGCGTGGGTCAAGGTATTGAAAAGCGGCGCCACCGGACGTTGCTGAACGTAAGCGAATACCATCAATCATGAGCACAGATGCATCGCTTGGCGCACCACGTAGATAAACGCTGCTGTTTTTGCCAAAGCTGCCGTTGCTAGTCACATCCACACCAGGCTGGCCACGAAACAGATCGATTAGGCTAATCGGGTCTTGGCGGCGAAAAGTGGCTTCGTCCAGCACGCTAACCGATGAAAGACTCTCGTTCGCAGTGCGCGGCGCTAATGTGGCCGTGACAACGACAGGATCAAGCGCGGCTAACTCCGTTGTCGCTTCGGCGTACTGGGCCTCAGCATGAACATGAAAGGCGAGCGGTAAGGCAGCCATACTAAACGCCGCCCGTTTGGCGGTGGTGTGGAAACGGTGGTTCATGAGGGATCCCTTGCTCGACGTGCTCACCCGCACGGCGTAGTTTTTTTGACCGAGCGCAGGGCACAACAAGGCAGTGACGGTCACCATCCATGAATCACATGGTGCCACCATCAATTGCCCAGAGAGCGCCCACCGCGTCTCGGTATGGTTTGGTTCTATTGAACCTCTACTCTCGGGCCGGTCTCCGGGCTGACGAGCGAAAGGTGTCTCTCACTAGCAGTTTATAAACGCTATTTATAGAGTCACTACTTTCCGAACGACCACCTTCCCGTGCATACGCACAGTGGCTTTTTAGCCGTTCTTATCTCGATCACCGTTGCGGGGGCAGCGTTGGACTCGCGCGAGGCGCTCACCAACTTCCCGTTTCACTAGCGGCTTTATCCACCGCCAGCACCTGAGAGTGCGCGTAAACTAGCAACTTGTTGGGGGCCGGTCAATTGGAGCGTGGCACGAAGCCGTTCAGCATTGATTTTAGAGTCACGACTTAATCACCTTCATCAATCCGTGGCGCACATACCACACCTGATCGGCTTGGGCAGCGGCGTCTTGGGTGAACCAGCCATTGAGGTCTCGTAGCTGTCGCTGTTCAGGCTGCATGGGGACAATACCGCGGCCTATTTCAGTTGCAATGATGATCAAGGGTGCGTTTCGCTGGTCGGCGCGCTGGCATAGCATTGTCATATCGGACTGCCACTGCTGGCGAAGAGTCTCAGTGTCTGCGCTGCCTAAATTAGCACGGAGCCATTCAAGCACACCCGTTATCGCTAGCGGGGTATTGGCGGCTAACGCTTGGTGGCTATCTGCGAATGGCACATCGGCAGCTAAGCGCTTCCACAGCGCGGTAGGAAAACGCTTGGCTACGGCGTCGCGTCTGCCAGCGCAGGCACCGCCGATGAAGAGCTGCATTGCCATTCCCCTTTCCCATGTTCGTCTGTTTGATAAATAAGCTGCCAGCGCCTGCCTTGGGCCTGAAGCACGGTACCGTCCCAGAAGTGGATTGTTTCAAAGCGACAACGCAGCTCTCGAATCACCCCACCGTGGGTCACGGCCAATACCTTTTTGTAGCCATCCAGGCGAGCTTTAGTCGCCAGATCCTGGAACCATGTATCTAGCCGTTGGCGCAGTTGAGCCGCCGATTCGCCACCGGGGATTTGCAGCTCGCCCACGCTATCAATCCAGGCGCGGTAATGGGGCAAATCTTTTAGCTCGTCATACACCTTACCTTCGTACTGGCCAAAATCGAGCTCGCGCAGACGCGGTTCAAGCGTAAGCGGCACATCCGCTTTGGCTACTTCAGCCCATTGAAGGGTTTGCTGGCAGCGTTGCAAGTCGCTTGAGTAGATGGCATCAAATCGCTCACTCTCCAACGCCTTACGCAGTGCCAACAGTCCTGCTTCGGCATCAGGAAATAGCAGCGGAATATCTTGCTGGCCCTGATAGCGGCGCTCTAAATTCCAAGCGGTGATACCGTGGCGAACTGCCACCAGCTCCATAGTAAGATCAATAGCCAAAGCTCTCCTCCTTCAATGGTGGCACCCACCATATCGCCGTTGATGCCGTTAAACAGTCGCAACATAAGCCAGCGCATTAGTACCACAAAAACGATGACCGTTAACCACATCAGCACGAGTACAGGAGCCAACAACGCGATTAATGCCAATGGCACCAGTGCGAGCGCCACATCCTGCCCGCTAAGTGACTGCTGCCAGCTCCATGCCAAGCCTTTTTGTTGAGCGCAAGGCGTCAACACCAGTAACGCAACGCCACCCCAACGCCCTAGTGCCGGCACTATTAATAGCCACCATAACGGCGCCTGATAGGTGAGCATCGCCCATAGCAGCACGCCCTTCCAGGCGAGCAAAAACAGCAGCGCCAATATCCCAAAGCTGCCGATTTGCGGATCTTTCATGATCTCCCAGCGGCGCACCAGGGGCTGATTGCTGCCCAGGGCATCGGCGATATCCATCACGCCATCCAAATGCAGCCCTCCTGAGAGCGCGACCCAAAGGCTAAGTAGCACCAGTGCGGTGATCGGCGTGGGAACGTTTTGCATGGCGATGGCTACCAGCGCCAACACGCTGCCGATCAGCAGGCCGACTAACGGGTAGGCGCGAACGGCCCAACGTCGAGTGTCGGGCGTCCAGGGGCAGGCAATGGGAACAGGAATTCGGGTAAGAAATTGCAGCGCCAATAGCAGACCAAATAGCATATTTCTCATGGCGAGCGCTCTTTCATACACTGTCTTCCCTCTGCGGTTTCCACTCCCCCTGTTTTCCATTCGATCGCGCAGCCTGCTACCACTTCAACTACCGAGTCTGCCTCCGCCGCCAGCCAGCGGTGGGCTCGCTGAAGAAAAGCCAGGTAGCGCCAGGTATCAGGATCGGTGGGTGGTAATGCTTCGTTAATATCGTTGGAGACAATCACCAAGTGAACATGGCGTGCTGTAGCGCTACCCACGGCTCTTTGCAGCAGTGCCAAGCCTTCCTCTTCACTCAGCTTGCTGGCGTATAGCACTTGGCTGGTCCATAGGGTTAAACAGTCCAGCAGCACTGCGCTGCCATCAGGTACTTGAGCCACTGCTTTATCAATCGCCAATGGCGCTTCTATGGTGACCCATCGAGGTGCTTGCCCCTGCCCGTTCCTAGCCTGTTGGTGCAGGGCAACCCGTTTGGCCATTTCATCGTCATACACGTCGGCGGTCGCAATGTAATAGCAGGGTGAACCGTCAGCTGCGCTAAGCACGCGCTGCTCGGCGAGCTCACTTTTACCGGAGCGCGCGCCGCCACTAACGAAGACAATCATTTAGTACCTTATTCAGTACATTAACTAGCCGCCGATTGGCAGGTTCGTCCCGCAGCGCAACCCTTAACCAATCGCCATCGAGCCCCGAGAAGTTGTGGGTATGACGTACCAGAATGCCCCGGCGTAGTAGCTGTTCAAACAGCGTGTCACTGGTAATACCCCATGCAGCGCTGGGCCGCATTAGAAAAAAACAGGCGTGGCTCGGCACTATCTCAACAACTGGCTCAAGCTCAAGCAATGGTTCAAGACCTGTCTCAAGCCCTAGCTGGGTGAGTGACTGCATCATGCGTGGGCGTTCAGTGGCCAACCAGCGGTGGGTTCGCCGGGCAAAGGCCTTATCCGCCAATAACGGCGCCACCAGTTCAGCCGCCAAGTGGTTAACGCTCCAGGGGGGCTGATGGGTGGCGGCGCTGTTTATAGTTGCCTCATCCGCCAACATATAGCCCAGCCGTAGCCCAGGCAGGGTATAAAATTTGGTCATTGAGTGCAGCAGCATCAAGTGCGGATAGCGTACCAGTAGCGATGCCAACGAAACCTGTTGTGGCGTCTCCCCCACCATATCGATAAAGGCTTCATCGACCACCACCCGGCAGCCAATCAACGCGGTCTGCTCTAGCAAGACTTCCATTGCTGGAAAGTCAATCAGCGTTGCCGTCGGGTTATTGGGCCGACATAGAAACAGCACATCAATACCGTTCAGGGACGCCAGCAGTGCCTCTAGATCCAGTGCAAAGTGGGGTACAGGCAGCGCAATTTCAGTGAGCGAAAGCCGATGCGCATGACACGCCCGGGCATACTCGCCAAAGCTGGGAGTAAGAACCGCCCCGCGTTTACCTGCATGCAGCGCAGCGGCAAGAAAAATCGCTTCTGCGCCGCCATTAGTTAGGAGTACCTGTTCGGGCTGAAGTTGGTAATGGGCGGCAATGGCCCGACGAGCCACGCCATAATCCGGCGAAGGGTAGCGTTCAAGGCCTGCCAGCTGATGGGTTAACCAGGTGCTAACCCAAGCGGGTGGGCCCAAAGGGTTAAGATTGGCGCTAAAATCTTCCAGGCGGTGATCGGCTGGCAAGCCATAGTGCGCTAATAGCGCCTTGGCCTGGCCACCATGCGCGGGCCAAGGAGAGCTAGGGCATAAAGAGCTGGGCGACAGAAATTGATTCATAGTAGCCCCTTAAAAATGAATGACAATCCAGCTATCACCACCACGGACAGCAACATAAATAACAGCCAGGCGCCGTGCATTAAGCGCACCGTGGCAGTTATATGCGTGACCTGAAGCACTTCAAACGGCTCACCTAGGGTAGCGCGCTGAGACACCACTCCTTGATAGTAATTGGTGCCACCCAACTGAACGCCAAGTAGCCTTGCCACCATGGCCTCCGGCCAGCCAGCATTGGGGCTGGGGTGGCGCGGCGCATCGCGACAAGTGCCACGCAGTGCGCCTTTCCAGCGCAGGTGCACAACACCTGAAATGCTCAATAGCAGGCCAGCCAGCCATAGGCATAGCACCGTTAAACGGGCGGGTATCCAATTAGCTGCATCGTCCAGCTTGGCAGAGGCAAAACCAAAATCGGCATAGCGCTGGTTTTTATAACCAACCATTGAGTCGAGAGTATTCACCGCTTTATAGGCTAGCGCTAGCGGCGCCCCTCCGACCAGGGCGAAGAATAGCGGCGCGGTGATGCCATCCACAGTGTTTTCCGCCACGGTTTCCACCGTGCCCCGGGTAATCTCTGCTTCATCCAAGTTTTGGGTATCGCGACCGACTATCATCCCGAGTGCCTTCCGCGCTGCGGGCAAATCGCCTTGGGTAAGCGGTTTGATCACAGCGCGGGCAGCCTCGCCCAAGCCTTTAATAGCAAGTGTTGTGGAGAGTAGCCACAGTTCAGCCAGAAGCGCCAGCCCGGAATGCAGCCGCGCCATCATCGCCAGCAGCAGCCAGCTAACACTCCATACACCGCCTACCACTATAATGGTTAGCACCACCCCACTTACCCGGCGTTGCTTGGCAGAACCGCGATTCCATATCCGCTCATAGCCGCTAATCACCCGCCCCATCAGCACCACTGGATGTGGCAGAGAGCGCGGGTCGCCGACGATCAGATCAATCACAATCGCGACGGCCACCATCACTAAAGTGACGGGTAAATAATCGCTCAACATGCTCATAATCCAGCGTTATCGCTAACACCGGCATCGGCAAAGGTGGCCATCTCCGCCACCATCGCGGTTGCGGCTTGTAGTAGCGGATAAGCCAGTGCAGCACCGCTCCCCTCGCCCAGCCGCATGCCCATATCGAGCAGTGGTTTAGCCTCTAACGCCTTTAGGGCGATGTCGTGACCAGGCTCTTGGGAACGGTGGCCGAAAATCAGGTAGCCACGCACGGCCGGGCAAAGGCGGCAGGCGGTAAGTGCCGCGACGGTGGCGATAAAGCCATCCACAATCGCCGGTAGCCGATGCGCTGCTGCTGCTATATAGGCACCGGTCATCGCGGCAATTTCCAGGCCGCCTAGCTTAGCAAGCACCTCTAATGGCGCCTCTGGATTGGCTTGCCGAGCGCTAATGGCTCGCTCAATCACCGCGACTTTATGGGCCTGCTGAGTGCTGTTAATACCGGTACCTGCTCCTACCACGAGGGCGGCCGGCACACCGAGCAACACCGACAGCATTGCGCTGCTAGCGGTGGTGTTGGCAATGCCCATTTCGCCGACAACAATGCAGTTAGCGCCCGTTGCTTTGGCCCGTTCAACGGCGGCGATACCAACCTTTATCGCCGCCAAAGCATCATCAGCCTGCATGGCGTCTTCTACCACCATATTGGCGGTACCCGCACGCACTTTTGCCAGGGTAACGCCAGGAATGGTTAACCTAGAGGCAACCCCCACATCCACCACCTCAATTTGGGCACCTATTTGGCGGGCAAAGACGTTAATGGCGGCCCCGCCGTTGGCAAAATTAGCCACCATCTGCGCGGTCACTTCTTGGGGAAAAGCAGAAACCCCCTCGGCCGCAACCCCGTGATCAGCGGCAAACACCAGCACAGCAGGCGGAGTAACGGTAGGCTTAAGCTCGCCAGTGATGGCGCTAAGTTGAATTGCGAGCTCTTCCAGCGCGCCTAAACTTCCCGGCGGCTTGGTTAGCGTATCCAAATAGCGGCGTGTTTCTTCGCCAGCATTGAGATCAACGGGCTGAACTTGGTCAACAAGGCGAAGCATAGCGGCTCCAGAGCAACAAAGCGGAAGAAACGGGCGAGCCGTTTCAAAGCGCAAAATAGTAACAAAATCTGCACGCTTCGGTGGGCCGCATTTTGTGTCATCCAGCAGTCGTCAGTAATTGGCTTCACTGTCTAGCTGCCAGCCGCCCCCCAACGTTTTAAAGAGAGTAGCCGCTGAGGCTAATTGTTCACGCCGTGCATCAGCTTGCTCCAACCGTGCAGAGAGCAAATTGCGCTCCGCATCCAAGCGTTCAATCTGGCTTACCTGCCCCTGGTCATACATTAATACCGCCAGGTCTCTTGCTCGCTCGATGGCGCTTATCTGCTCCTCCACGGCGTCGGCTCGCTGAGAGGTAAAGTCGTAGCTATACAGGGCATCTCGCACCTCGTTAAATGCGGTCAGCACGGTTAAGCGGTACTGGCCCTCTGCCTGTTCGACCAAGGCTTCAGCGCCCTCAACTCCTGCGCGAGTGCGGCCAAAATCAAACAGTGGGCCCATTACAGAGGCACCTATCCCCCAAGCCCTGGCTGAATCAGTAAACAAATCACTGCTACTGGCTGCCGTTGTGCCGAGAAAGGAGCTTAAGTTAAGAGAAGGCAGCCGATTTGCTTCCGCTACCCCAACTTGCGCCGTGGCGGCAATCAGCGAGGCTTCTGCGGAGCGAATATCAGGTCGCCGCTGCAGTAGCTCAGACGGCATCACACTGGGAATCTTTTTCGGCTGAGCGATGCTGGCAAGCGGCGTATTGCCGGTATCAAGGGCAGTGATGAGCTCATCAGGCGACATACCCACCAGCACCCCCAACGCGCCGCGAAGTGACTCCACCTGCTGTGCCAACGAGGGGATCTCTGATCTTAGCCCCAACCACTCCGCTTCGGCCTGTTTTACTTCCAGCTCGCTGATATCGCCATACTCAAAACGCAGTTGCTGTAAGCGATAGGTCTCTTCATAAGATGCCAGTGTTTCGTCCAGCAACTGCTGTTGGGCCTCTGCGCTTTTAAGGTTGAAGTAGGTCGTCACTACATCACCTATTACGCTTATTTCAGCGGCATCGCGGGCAAACTGGCTCTCCTGAAAAGCCGCTAATGCGGCTTCCCGCTCATTGGCCAAACGCCCCCATAAATCAAGCTCATACTCAAGGCTAGCCGCTAAGGAGTACTGATTATTGGTGGATGTGATCAGGTCTTGAATGGGCTCGAAATCGATGGGCAGCGCGGCACCTGGCGTCCGCTCACGGGTGGCTTCCGCCTGAAACCCAACCGTTGGAAATTGCTCAGCCTCGGCAAACCCCAGCTGCGCCCTGGCCTCTTGAATACGCGCCAACTGAATCGTTAATTCAAGATTATCCTGGGTAGCGCGCTCCACCAATTGGTTTAGCGCCGGGTCGTTGAACTGTCGCCACCACTGCCGCCACTCATCTCTCTCATGCTGGCTTAGGGTAATATGCTCAGGCCATGCATCCGGCAGGGCAATATCGGGCGCTTGATAATCAGGACCAACAGCACAGCCACTCAGCAACAGCGCTAACGCAAAACCAAGGCAGTAGTGTTGGTAACTTTTTTTACTTGGTACCGCCCTAAACTCGTTACTTTTCACCACCTTTAAATTAGTTTTTTGCAGCTTCCCTTGCACGCTCGCCATCCTCAGTTTGCATTATCGTTTTTGCGCTACCGCTAATAGCAAAAAACTAAACGTATGTTCGAATCTTACAAGAGTACCTATTATAGTAAGCGGATTAAACAGCGTTATTAAATGATGAGCACACGCTTACAAATGGATCAACGCCTGCAGGGAGGCAATGAATGAGGCCCCAACACTCATGGATAGTATTACTAGCAACGGCACTACTGCTCATCGGCTGCTCCAGTGATGAAGAACCCCAGGAGCCCCCTGCCCAAGTCGTAAAGCTGTTTGAAACCGGTCAACAGGATCTATTTCCCAGCCGTCGTTTTGTGGGCCGCGTTGATGCAGTTAGCACCGTCAATCTTGCTTTTCAGGTCGGTGGACGCATCCAAACGTTTTCCGCGGTTCAAGGGTCGACGGTTCCCAGTGGTGAATTGATCGCCCGGCTAGACCCTACGGATTACGCCCTACAAGTGCGTGGTGCAGAAGCAGAAGTTGAGCAAGCCCGGCGGCACCTCAACCGGCAACGCAATTTACACGCCCATAACGCCGTATCTGCATCCGTCTTGGATGCAGCCCGGGCCGATGCGGAACTCGCCGAAACGCAGTTGGAAAGCGCGAAACAAGAACTTGCTTATACTTCGCTCTACGCCCCGTTTGATGCTCTGATCACCCGGCGACTGGTGGAGAACCATACCACCGTACCGCCGAACACTGAGGTGGTTCGCATCCAGGATATTTCCGAGCTGCGTATTCGCATTAACGTGCCTGAAGCACTCATGCAGCACTTGGAAAACGACCGCGCTTTTAATGTTGAGGCGGAAATCGCGACCTTGCCCGGTGAGCGAATTCCGCTGGTCTACCGTGAGCACGTCACCGAACCCGATGAAGTCGCGCAAACCTATCAAATTGAGTTTGCCCCTGCCGAAGGTGTACCTCTTATTGCCTTGCCCGGCACTACCGCTACCGTTTTTATAGAGATGGAAGACACCCTGACCTCATCAGTGATGATAGTGCCTGCCAGCGCGCTGGATCATAGCGAGGGCGGTGATTTTCAGGTTTGGGTATATGACCCAGAAAACGAGACGGTCTCACCTCAGCAAGTCACCGTGGGTGAAGTGAGCGGTGATCACGTCATCATTATTGCTGGCCTCCAGCCTGGCGTATCGATTGCAGCAGCCGGCGTGCAGCAGTTGCGCGAAGGTATGCAAGTCAAACCGCTCGACGCAGCGCTATAGGAGGCCCTATGAATATCGCCAAGCTGTCGATTGAACGGCCTCTGTATACATGGCTCGTCGTGGTGATCTGTTTCTTTGGGGGCTTATGGGGCTTTAATAGTGTCGGTAAACTTGAAGACCCCTCCTTCACCATACCCAATGCGATTATTAATACCCCCTACCCGGGTGCCACAGCTACCGAGGTAGAGGAAGAAGTCACCGAGCGTCTTGAACGTGCGATCCAGGAAATGGAGCAGATCGATATTATCGAATCAAAATCGCTGCCCGGACGCTCTGAAATTCAAGTAGAGGTTCACTCTAACTACCGTAGCCACGAACTGCCGCAGATTTGGGATGAGCTACGCAACAAGGTGAATGATGCTCAAGGGGATTTACCTGATGGCGTGCTTGGCTCTCAGATTAACGACGACTTTGGCGAGGTATACGGTCTTTTTTACGCGGTGACCGCCGACGGCTTCACTACCCGGGAAATTCGCGACATCTCCACTTTTCTACAGCGCGAGCTACTTGCCGTACCTGGGGTTGCCAGAGTGACCACCGCGGGCGAGCGTGAAGAGAGCATCTATATCGATATCTCTAATGAGCGCCTCACCACGCTTGGCATACCGATCGATCAGATCATCAATACCATTCAAACGGAAAATGCCGTTGAGGATGCAGGTAGCCTGCGCGTTGGTGACCGTCAGGTGCGGCTAGTGGCGCGCAGCGAGATTGATAGCACGGCGCTTATTGAAGCCATCCGCATTGGCCGCCCCGGCACCACTGAGCAGATATCCCTGGTGGATATCGCGGATGTGTCTCGACAGCCCACGGAGCTACCCACCCAACTGATCCGTTATAACGGCCAAGCCGCGTTCACGATTGGTATTGCGGGCGTAGCCACTGACAACATCATTGAAGTGGGTGAGGCAGTAGAAGAGCGCTTAGAGGAGTTAAAAAGCAGAATCCCGCTGGGGGTAGAGCTTCACCCGCTGTACGAACAGCATAATGTGGTTAACGATGCCATCAATGACTTTCTGCTCAACCTACTGATGTCAGTGGCCATCGTGATTGGCGTGCTGTGTCTGGCAATGGGGTGGCGGATAGGGGTCGTGGTCGGCAGCACCCTACTCCTCACGGTACTGGGTACGCTGCTGTTTATGGGCCTGCTAGGGATCGAGATGGAGCGCATATCGCTAGGCGCGCTAATTATTGCCATGGGCATGCTAGTAGATAACTCTATCGTCGTCGCCGAGGGCATGGTGACCAACATTAAGCGCGGCCAGGGTGCTAAAGAGGCGGCTGGCAATGCCGCTAAACGCACTCAGCTACCGCTGCTGGGCGCCACTGTTATCGGCATTATGGCCTTTGCTGGGATAGGGCTTTCCGATGATGTGACCGGTGAGTTTCTTTACTCCCTGTTTATGGTGATTATGGTATCGCTGATGTTGAGCTGGTTGCTGGCCATCATCGTTACCCCGCTATTTGGCTACTATCTACTGCGCAAGACAGAGTCCTCTTCTGAGGAGCAGGCAGACGAGCAATCAGAGGAGAACGAGAGTAGCGACAGCAAACCGGATCTTTACAGCGGACTCTTCTACCGGCTTTATCGTCGGCTGCTGTTGCTTGCCCTGCGCTTGCGGATCGTCACCGTCTCCGCGCTGGTAGTCATTACCGCGGTATGCATGTGGGCGTTTACACTCATTCCCCAGTCGTTCTTCCCTGACTCCAGCACACCGCTGTTTTTTGTTAACGTCGAGCTGCCCCAAGGCACCGACATTCGTGCCACCTCCAGCAATGCAGAGGAGATAGAAGCGTATATTCTGGAGCAAGAGGGAGTCGTTTCAGTGGCCAGCTTTATCGGCCAGGGCGCCACCCGGTTTATGCTGACCTACGCCCCCGAGCAGCCTAATACCGCCTATGTGCAGTTCATTGTGCGTACCGAAGATCTTGATGTCATTCCAGAGCTTGATCGGCAGTTTTATCGTGAACTGAACGAAACGTTTCCCGGTGCGCAGGTGCGTACCCAACGCCTGCAGTTTGGCCCTGGTGATGGTGCCAATATAGAGGCCCGTTTCCAAGGACCTTCGCCTAGCGTACTGCGGGAACTGGCCGCAGAGGCACAGCAGCGAATGGATGCCAGCCCCTATTTGATTGATCAGCGCATCGACTGGCGCCAGCAGGAATTGATCGTCGCGCCACGCATTAACGAAGAGCGTGCCCGCATCGCCGGCGTCACCCGGGAAGATATTACCCAAACGCTGCAGTTCGCCTCATCGGGCATTCGTGCAGGCACCTATCGCGAAGGTGAGCACCTGCTGCCCATCGTCGCCCGGCCTCCTGCGGCAGAGCGCGATGATGTGGCACTGCTACAAGACCGCAATGTATGGAGCGGTGCCCAGCAGCGTTTTGTGCCCCTAAGCCAAGTAGTTACTGAGTTTGAACTGCAAAACGAAGAAGCACTGATACAGCGACGCAACCGGGTACGTACGCTGACGGTGGGGGCCGACCCCGCAGAGGGCTATACTGCCGCACAAGCGTTTGACGCTATTCGCCAGGAAATCGAAGCCATTTCCCTGCCGCCGGGTTATCGATTGGAATGGGGCGGAGAGCATGAAGACTCTGGCGATGCCCAGGAAGCCCTGGGGCAGCAGCTACCGATTAGCCTGCTGATTATGCTGCTGACCTCTATTTTACTGTTCGGCAAACTCAAGCAGCCGCTGATCATCTGGCTGGTAGTGCCGATGTCGGTATGCGGCGTGGTCATTGGTCTATTAGTGACCGGCCTGCCCTTCTCTTTCACCGCACTGTTAGGAATGCTCAGCCTATCCGGCATGTTGATGAAAAATGCCATTGTGCTGGTCGATGAAATAGACGGGCAAATTAAGCAAGGTACGGCACGCTTCACCGCGTTGATAGATGCCAGCGTCAGTCGTTTACGACCGGTATTTCTTGCCGCAGGCACTACCATTCTGGGCATGCTGCCGCTATTAACAGACGCCTTTTTTAACAGCATGGCGGTGACCATTATGGGAGGCTTGGCCTTCGCGTCGTTGCTGACGCTAATTGCGGTACCCACGCTTTATGCCATGCTGTTTTCAATTAAGCGCGACGAGGTGGAGCAATAATCAGCCTGCACGACCACGCCCTATGGTTCACACTATATGGTTCATACTAGAAGGCGTGGTCAATTGATTGAGCAAACCACCAATCGAGGTAGTAAAACTACAAAATTAGTTTTTATTGCCGTAAAGTCTCTTATATCGACGTCAAAAAATGTAAAATAACTACAATATTTACCCACCGTCTCTATCATGCAGAGGTCCCTATGCCGAGCTCAACACCCGCTACGTTAAATTCAACCGTTGCTGAGGTTACCCAGCGTATTCGTGAGCGTTCTGCTGAGCGTCGCGCTCTCTATGAGCAGCGCATGGCGGATCAGCACAAGCGTGGCGTGCACCGTGCTGAGCTAAGCTGCGGCAACTTAGCTCACGGTTTCGCGGCTTGTAATCCGCGTGATAAGAACGAACTCAAGCTGATGAACAGCGCCAACTTAGGCATTATCTCGTCCTACAACGATATGCTCTCGGCGCACCAGCCGCTGGAAACCTTCCCCGAAACAATTAAAGCTGCCGCACGGGATATGGGCTCCACCGCCCAGTTTGCCGGAGGCGTACCCGCCATGTGCGACGGCGTGACTCAAGGCCAGCCGGGGATGGAGCTTTCACTGTTCTCCCGTGATGTGATTGCCATGTCAGCGGCTATCGGTCTATCGCATAATATGTTTGATGCAGCGCTCTACCTGGGGGTATGCGACAAGATTGTTCCAGGGCTATTTATTGCTGCGGCGCGCTTTGGCCACTTACCCGCCATGTTTATACCCGCAGGCCCAATGCCCAGCGGCTTACCCAATAAAGAGAAGGCGCGCATCCGCCAGCTCTACGCGGAAGGCAAAGTGGGCCGTGACGTACTACTTGAGGCCGAATCTGACTCTTATCACAGCCCAGGCACCTGTACTTTTTACGGCACCGCCAACTCCAACCAGCTAATGATGGAGATGATGGGCCTACACTTGCCCGGCACTTCTTTTGTGAACCCCGGCACCGAGATGCGCGAAGCACTGACCCGCTACGCCACCGAACAGGCGATTCGCAACACTGAACCCGGCGGCAACTATCGCCCGTTCTATCAACAGATTGATGAGCGCGCCATTGTTAATGCAGTAGTCGGCTTGCTGGCATCCGGCGGTTCGACCAATCACACCCTGCACCTGATCGCCATGGCCGCTGCTGCGGGTATTACCCTCAACTGGGATGACTTTACAGCGCTTTCCGCTGTTACCCCCAGCGTGATGCAGGTCTACCCCAACGGCCAGGCGGATATCAACCACTTCCAAGCGGCGGGCGGCATGAGCTATCTGTTCAGGGAGCTACTGGGTGCAGGCTTAATTCACGGCGATATTCCCACTGTGTTCGGCACCGACTTAACTGCCTACACCCAGGAGCCTTTCCTGGAAAATGGAAAAATCGTCTGGCGCGAAGGCCCGGAAAAAAGCCTGGATGAAAATGTGCTAAGCCCAGTAGCGACCCCGTTCGCCCCCACTGGCGGCCTTACAGTAATGAAAGGCAACCTGGGCCGTGGCGTGATCAAAGTATCCGCTGTGGCAGAAGAGCACCGCATCGTTGAAGCGCCGATCAAAATCTTTGAAGACCAAAACGAAATGAAAGCCGCCTTTGAATCTGGCGAGTTGGATCGTGACGTTATCGTGGTAGTGCGCTTCCAGGGCCCTAAAGCCAATGGCATGCCCGAGCTGCATAAGCTGACCCCGTTCTTAGGCGTGTTGCAGGATCGCGGATTTAAAGTAGCGTTGGTCACCGATGGCCGCATGTCCGGCGCTTCCGGCAAAGTACCGGCAGCAATACACATCAGCCCTGAGGCGTTAGACGGCGGACCGCTGGCGAAATTGCGCGATGGCGATATTATCCGCCTGGATGCCAATGCGGGCACGCTGGAAGCCAAAGTCGACCCAGCTACCTGGGCCAAGCGAGAGCTGCAAATCGGCAATTTGGATCACTACCATGTCGGCCTGGGTCGCGAGCTGTTTGGTGGCTTCCGCCACTTGGCCATGCGCGGTGAAGAAGGCGCAGGGGTATTTGGAGGGTTTGAAGCCGATGACCTTGCCCACCAGCAGGAGCAAATCTCACAAGAGGACGCATGATGCGACCGGCGTTAATCGGTGACATCGGCGGCACTAACGCACGTTTAGCGCTAGTGTCGCCCGGTGAAGTAATACCGCACGATATTTTGAACCTGCCCTGCGCCGACTACCCCGGCGTGGTGGAAGCGGTGAAAGATTATCTAGAGCGCGTCGGCGCAACCGGTGAAAACGCACCTCAAGAAGCCTGCCTGGCGTTTGCCTGTCCGGTACATGCTGAACGGGTCAAGATGACCAATAATCATTGGGACTTTATGAAGAGCGACGTTCAGCAGGCGCTGAATCTCTCGTTATTTAAAGTCATCAATGATTTTACCGCTCAGGCACTGGGTGTCCCCCATGTGGCCACCAGTGAACTTGTGGAAATACAGCCTGGCAAGACTCAGGCCCACGCGACGCGTTTGGTTATTGGACCCGGCACCGGGCTTGGCGTTGCCGGGGTATTTCCCGGGCAACACGCCTGGATTCCACTGCCTACCGAAGGTGGACATATTACTTTCGCCCCCACGGACGATGTCGAGCAAGCCATTCTTGATGTTTTCAAACAGCGCCATCCTCGCGTTAGCGTAGAACGGGTCTTATGTGGTCAGGGCTTACTGGAGCTTTACCAAGCCTTTTGCACCCTTGACGCGGTTGAGCCGAGCTTTAACAGCCCTGCTGAGGTAACGAAGGCGGCTAACGAAGGGGACAAACTGGCGACCAAAGCCCTACTCCGCTTCCTAAAAGTTCTTGGTGATGTATGCGGCGATGCCACCTTGACCATGGGTGCCCGCGGTGGCGTCTACCTGTGTGGCGGCATTCTGCCGCGCTTATTGGATTGGCTGCCTAAAAGCGAATTACGCGAAGCCTTTATCAATAAAGGACGTATGGGAGCTTATAACGCAGACATACCCATTTGGGTAGTGACCGCCCCCTGGACAGGATTATTGGGAGCCGCCGAAGCGCTACACAACGAGGAAGTTTTCTAACCCTACTCTGTTAACTCTATTCAGTCGTATTAATAACAACAAGGAGCCACCGATGACGCCAGTTATCGCCTTTGGGGAAGCACTGGTAGACATGCTCTCTAGTCGTTTGGGCACAGCAACCGATGTCCAGGAAACCTTTACCCCCTACGCGGGCGGCGCACCAGCAAACGTTGCGGTTGCCTGCGCCCGCCTAGGCGTATCAAGTAAGTTTCTAGGTATGGTAGGTGACGATACGTTCGGGCATTTTTTGGTGCGTGAACTCAATAGCCATGGCGTAGACACCAGTGGCGTCGTATTTACTAAACAGTCGCGTACGGCCCTGGCTTTCGTTTCTCGGGATGAAACTGGTGAGCGTACCTTTGACTTTTATCGCCCACCCGCCGCTGACCTGCTTTATCGCCTTGAGCATTTGCCCCAAGGCGTATTCGAAAACCCGTCCATTCTCCACTTATGCAGCAACAGCCTGACAGACCCAGATATCGCCGACGTTACCTTAGCCATGGCAACCATGGCTAGGCGTGCTGGCTGTTTGGTCAGTGCCGATGCCAATCTTCGCCATAATCTTTGGCCGGAGGGTGCTGCCGATATAAGTTTAGTGACGCAGATGCTAGACAGTGCAGAGCTACTCAAGCTTTCCCTGGAAGAACTCGACTATTTACGCGCTGATCACCCTGCAGAGGCATGGCTTGCTGAGCGTTTGACGGCAGGTGTTAAAGTGATTTTGATTACCGATGGCCCTAACGAGGTTGTGCTCAAAGGTATTGGAATCGATCAACGCATTGCGCCTCCCAACGTTGACGCAATAGATACCACCGCTGGGGGCGACGCCTTTATTGGCGGGCTTCTGGCCGAGCTATCTGAGCACGGTATTGATGATAACTGGCAAAGCGATGCCGATTTTCTACATCGCGCAGTAGAGACCGCCTGCCGTTGTGGTGCCCATGCCGTCACCCGCCCTGGTGCTTATGCGGCGCTACCAACACGTGATGATATTGCCATCAGATAGGAAGGCAGCAAGCAATCTACACCAATCACCCATCGGGGCGTCTGATATAGACGCCCCGATGGGCGTTTACCCACCCTACTCTGACCCGCTCAAACCAATACTTAAGTCTATACCGGCTGGCTTGTTTAAATGTCAGACATTTACTAGACTACGCTCAACGCTAGCCTAACAAGAGAAGCACGATGAGCCTGGACACGCTTCCGCCTCACCAAGGTGGCGCCGGTAACTTGGCACGATTACTCGCTCAAGCATTATTAGCAGGCCACTGGCAACCGGGCGACATTTTTCCCCGCGAGTTAGACATTGGCAGCCACTTTGCCGTCAGCCGTAATCAGGTTCGCAATGCGCTAACTAGCCTGACCGCTGCCGGATTACTAGAACGCACTGCTGGTCGCGGTACTCAAGTTCGTGAAATGAGTGACTGGCACCTGCTGAACCCACTAATGAGCGAATGGATGACTGGCTTGGTCAACCTTGACCCTCAACTGGTGCGGGCAATTTATGCTTTTCGATACTCCGCCGAACCCGTCGTTGCCGGGTTAGCTGCCCAGGCGGCGGAGACTGAGGATCTACAGCGCCTCGAAATGGCGTTTGAAGGAATGACGCAAACGGCGGGCAATATTGAGGCGCGCGCCGAGCATGCCGAATACGACGTTGCTTTTCACGATGCCACTTACCGGGCAAGCCACAATTTAGTCTGGCGCCAAATGGGCCATCTACTGCGCCCTTCCATTATGGCGCTTATTCACCGCTCTCAGCACCGCACCGATACTCTAGACGACAGCTTAGCGCGCCACCGCCAAGTGCTGGATGCCATACGCAGTCGCGATGCCAACAGCGCAGAGATAGCCGCCCGAGAAGTACTTCGCCGCACCGCTATCGATCTTGGTATCGTCAATTAACAGGGATTTTATTTAATGAAAATTACCAAACTCAAGACCTGGCAAGTCCCCCCACGCTGGCTGTTTCTCAAAATTGAAACCGATGAGGGCTGCTACGGCTGGGGCGAACCGGTGGTTGAGGGCCGCGCCGCGACTGTAGAAGCCGCCGTCCACGAGCTTTCCGATTATCTAATCGGCCAGGATCCGCACCGTATTGAGCACCTCTGGAACATGATGTATCGCGCCGGCTTTTATCGTGGCGGGCCAATTTTGATGAGCGCCATTGCTGGTATTGATCAGGCGCTTTGGGATCTTAAAGGTCGCGATCTGGGTGTGCCGGTTCATCAGCTGCTAGGCGGTGCCGTGCGCGACAAGATGCGTATGTACGCCTGGACCGGCGGCGACCGGCCAAGCGATGTCGGCGCTGGCGCGAAAGCACTGGTGGAGAAAGGCTTTACTGCCTTCAAAATGAACGGTACTCCCGAAATGCAGATCGTCGACTCTCATCGCAAAGTCGATGAGGCCGTGGCCCGCGTGGCTGAAGCCCGCGACGCCGTTGGTCCTGATGTAGGTATTGGTATCGACTTCCATGGCCGCGTTCATCGCCCCATGGCCAAAGCACTACTGCGCGAATTAGAGCCGTTCCACCCGATGTTTGTGGAAGAGCCGGTCGCCCCCGAGCACTTACCCTGCTTGAAAGATATCGCAGGCGGCCTGGGCTACCCGTTGGCGACCGGCGAGCGTTTGCACACCCGCTTTCAGTTCCGCGACCTGCTGGCCGATGGCATGATCGACATTATCCAGCCGGATATTTCCCACTGCGGCGGCATCAGCGAAGGCCTCAAGATTGCCGCTTTGGCATCCGCCTACGATGTCGCCCTGGCGCCCCACTGCCCGCTTGGCCCGCTGACCCTGGCGGCTTCCCTCCAACTGGATGCGGTTTGTCACAACGCCTTTATTCAAGAGCAGAGCATGGGTATTCACTATAACCAGGGCAACGACGTCCTCGACTACCTGGTCGATAAATCCGCTCTCGCCATTGAAGATGGTTTCTGCGCCATTCCTCAAGGCCCTGGCCTTGGCGTTGAGATCAACGAGGAGTTCGTTGAAGAGCGCGCTAAAGTGGGCCACCGCTGGCGCAATCCGGTCTGGACCCATGAAGACGGCTCTATTGCGGAGTGGTAAGCCATGCCATCAAACATGACCAATGAAACACCTAAACCAGCGTCTCAGTTGGCGTGGATTGCCGTGGACTGGGGCTCTAGTAATCTGCGCGTTTGGGGGTTGGATAACGACGATAACGTTATAGCCCAAGCCAGCAGTGATAAAGGCATGCTCTCGCTTAATCCTAAACAGTATGAAACCGAGCTGCTGCGGTTAGTCAGCGATTGGCTACCCGCCAGCGGCCAGATCAATGTGATGGTTTGCGGTATGGCGGGCGCCCGTCAGGGCTGGTTAGAAGCCGCCTATTTGCCGGTTCCTACGCGACTTGATCAACTCAGCCAAGGCGCCGTAAAGCCTGCGCTTGCGAGTCATCAGCTGCGTGTTTATCTGCTGCCTGGGTTAAGCCAAACGCGCAGCACTGCTAGCCATTTCGATGTTATGCGCGGTGAAGAGACTCAACTGGCGGGATTGGTCGCTACCGATACGGCTAACTTTTCTGGCCTGGCTTGCCTGCCCGGCACCCATGCCAAGTGGGCGACCCTTGAAGACGGAACAGTCTCCCGTTTTGCGACCTATCTCACCGGAGAGCTATACCAACTGTTGGCAAATCAATCGGTGCTCAAACACTCGGTGGATGGCGATGACCTAAGCGACGCCTCTTGCCGCGATGCTCTCATCTCAGCGGTAAGCGAGATTCATGCAGCGCCAGAAACCTTTAGCAACCGTCTATTTGGCTTACGTGCGCAAGACTTACTGGACGGCCGACTGCCCTCCGGTAAAGCACGTGGAGCAGTGCTTGCCGCGAGGCTCTCGGGGCTGACCATCGGCCTTGAGCTTGCTGATGCGTGTAAAGATCACGCTACGAATAAGCGAATCACATTGATTGGCAACAAAGCGCTTTGCCACCGCTACCAATTAGCCTTGAACGCCATTGGCTTTCAGGCGCAGCAAGTGGATGGCGATGCGGCTGTGCTGGCAGGTCTTCGGCTCGCCTACCAAGCGCTTAAGGCTTAATGCTGCGAACCCTCTATGGAGAACTATCCTATGACGCTGCCTCTGATCGGTATTTTGCGCGGTGTGACGCCTGATGAAGTCATTGATATAGCCAAGGCCGTGCTTTCTTCCGGCATTAGCCAGATTGAAGTACCGCTTAACTCCCCCAAGCCACTGGAAAGCATTCGCCGCCTGGTGGACACTTTTGGCGAGCGTGCGGTGATTGGAGCAGGCACGGTATTAACCCCCGCTCAGGTGCGCGATGTCTACGCAGCCGGGGGACGCTTAATCGTCTCACCCAACTGTCGGCCAGCGGTTATTGAAGAAACACACAAGCTTGGCATGGCGAGTTGGCCCGGTATAGTGACACCATCAGAGGCCTTCGATGCACTTGATGCAGGCGCCACAGGGCTTAAGCTTTTTCCTGCGCTACAGGTCGGTTTAGAAGGTATGAAAGCGGTACGTGCCGTACTGCCTAGTGGTACGCTTTTGTATGCCGTAGGCGGCGTAGGTGTCGATAACTTTGCTGAGTGGCGTGCCGCGGGTATCGATGGCGCAGGTCTTGGCAGCGCACTCTATAAACCCGGACAAAACGCTTCTCAGGTAGCTAAACAAGCGCAGGCATTGGTTGATGCCTGGGAAGCAGGAGAACAATAAGGAGAGTCAATTACAATGACTGCAGATATGAGTGCTTCAACATGGCAGGCCAAATTAGCGGTTGATTGCCGCTGTATGCTGGGCGAAGGCCCGCAGTGGGACGCCATCAATCAGCGTCTTTATTGGTGCAATATTCTCGAAAAACAGCTGCACTGGTTAACCCCTGCCACTGGGGAAAGCGGGCAGTATGCGCTTGATCATATGGTATCCCTCGCCGCACCACTTGAAGGGGGCGGCCTGCTACTCGTTGGTGAAGATCGCTTAAGCCGTTTCGACCCGGTTAATGCCGTTGTTGAAAGGTTCTGCGATTTCGAAACCGATAACCCGATCACCCGTAGTAACGATGCCCGGATTGATCGTCATGGCAGCCTGTGGCTTTCCTCCATGGGGAAAAAAGCCGAAAAAGGCGCTGGCAGCCTTTACCGTCTGCATCGCGGTAAGCTCACTGTTTTACGTTCAGGTTTGACCATTCCTAATGCCATCTGCTTTTCTGAAAATGGCGAGTTTGCCTGGTTTACCGACACAGCGACGGGAGTAGTGATGCGCTGGACGTTAGATGGTGACGGCTGGCCACAAGGCGAACCAATGCCCTGGGCAGATTTTTCCAATGCTCAAGGTAACCCCGATGGCGCGGTAGTCGATAGCGAAGGCTGCTTATGGTTAGCGCTTTGGGGAGCAGGTCAGGTTGTGCGTTTAAATCAAGATGGTCAAATCATTGGCCGTATAGCGCTGCCGGTTAGCCAGCCCTCTTGCCCTGTGTTTGCGGGTCCCGAGCTTAAAACGCTGTATATCACCACGGCACAAGAGGGGTTTAGTGCTGAACAGCTTGCCCAGGAGCCCACCGCAGGCTCGCTTTACATAGCCAAAACCGGCATCGCAGGATTGGCTGAGCCATTACTGCGGCTGGCTTAAAACCAGCAGAGGGCGGCTGTTAAACACAAGGCCCCGCTAGTATTAGCTAGCGGGGCCTTGTTGTTACTGCATCGTGCTTTAATCAATCTATATAGTCATTAACCAGCGAAGCTTATATACATCACAATCACCAATACGACCAAAACGATACCAGCGGGTACTGCGCCTTTCCAAGGAGTTAGATCCACGTCACCGCTGTGCTCCTGCACCCAATCGCTTTCCCGTGGGCGCAGCTTACCAATGATCAGCATCATCACGACCAGCAGCACAAACACCAGTGCGACAAAGTGGAACTCATGCATAATCTGAGGAAGCAGGTTGAACGGCGGTACAAAGTAACCGGCTGCGATGAGTAGGCAGCCACCCACTAACGCTATTTTGGCGGCCATTGGCGGAACACGCTTGGTCAACAAGCCAACGATAACCACTGCCAGAATGGGAATAAAGTAGATCGCGTTCATCTTCTGCAGATAACCAAACAGGCTTTCCTGACCTGCCAACAAGGGCGCGATAATCATGGTAAGAATGGCCATGATCCAGCCAAACACCTTACCTGATTTAACTACCTGCTCTTCCGTGGCTTCTTTGTTCAGCACACCTTTATAGATGCCCAGGCTGAAAATCGTCGTGGTGCTATTGAGTGCCGAGTTAAACGATGAAAGGATCGCCCCCACCATTACCGCGGCGAAAAAACCGGTTAGATAAGGGGGCAGTACGTTAAACACCAAGTGGCCGTAGGCTTCATCGGCACGTATGCCCTGGTCGGCATAAAGGTGATAAGCAATGATCCCCGGCAGAACGAGATAAAGAGGGCCCAGCAGCTTGAACAGACCGGTCAGTAGAACGCCCTTCTGGCCTTCAGCTAGGTTCTTCGCCGCAAAGGTGCGCTGAATAATCTGCTGGTTGGTGCTCCAGTAGAACAGGTTAATCAGGAACACCCCGGTAAACAGGGTAAAGAACGGCACTTGCTGGTCAGAGCTGCCAATCGAATTCAGCTTTTCTGGATCACTCTCTTTAAGAATGCTCCAACCTTCCATCACCCCGGTACCGCCACTTACCGCCTGCAGGCCGAAATAGACGATTACAAAACCACCGATCAAAAGACCAACGCCGTTGAGCGTATCGGAGATGGCGACTGTGCGTAGACCGCCAAACAAGGCATAAACTGAACCAATAATGCCGACAATCCATACCGTAAGCCAAAGCAGCGTTGTTGAAGACTCAATCCCGGTTAGGCCCGGTAAATCGAGCATGCCCTGTAAGCCTATCGCCCCCGAGTAGAGAATAATCGGTAGCAGAATAGCCGCATAAGCCAGCAGAAAAATAATGTTGGTGATGAGCTGAGTGTCTTTATCGAAACGAATTTCGAGCAGCTGCGGGAGCGTAGCAATGCCACTTTTCAGAAAGCGCGGCAGGAAAAATAGTGCCAAAGCCACCAGCGCGATAACCGCTACGACTTCCCATGCCATTACACTCAAGCCATCGGTAAACGCAGCACCGTTGAGCCCCACCATTTGCTCGGTGGATAGGTTGGTCATCAGCAGTGAGCCCGCGATCAGCGGAAAGGTGAGCGTGCGTCCTGCTAGAAAGTAACCACTGGTGCTAGAGTGATCATCCCGACGAGTGATTCGCCAAGTGATAAAGGCGACAAGTCCTGTGAAAAACAGAAATGACGCCAGGGTCAACGCATGCATATTGACTCACCTCTTAATCGCTACAAGTTAATCGTTATGTGGCACGCATGCTCGTGTATGCGCGAATTTTAAAATGTCAGACATATCGCCCTGTCATTTTAGACGAGCTGAATATAACTTAGTTATAAGCCTTTGGTCTTACGCAGCCGGCTACGATACGCGAATGATAAAAATTCGCTACAAAAAAACCCAGTTATGTTCTTAAACAAAACGTTTAAAAAACATAACTGGGGCTAGTACTTACTGCTTAATGTTTGCAAAAATCAGCGAGTTTTAGTGGTGAAAACGCTCGGCGACCTGGCGAGCCAATTCGCGAATCCCATCCCAATCTTCTGCTTCCACCATGGCTTTAGGAGTTAACCAGGAGCCACCCACGCACATGACGTTAGGTAACGACAGGTACTCATCGGCGTTATCCACCGTGATACCTCCCGTTGGACAAAAGCGTGCTTCAGGAATTGGAGCACCAAACGCTTTAATCGCTTTTGCACCACCACTGGATTCAGCAGGGAAGAACTTAAAGCGACGGTAGCCGTACTGCCAACCTGTCATCAGCTCTGAAATGGTCGAAACGCCTGGCAACATGGGTACCGGGCTTTCAACGCCATAGCGATAGAGAGCATCTGTTGCCCCCGGCGTCACCACAAAATCAGCCCCCACCTGCTCAGCCTGACGATATTGTGCTGGGGTCAGCACCGTGCCCACGCCAATGCTGGCGCCCGGCAGCGCTTCTTTCATGCGTTTGATCGCATCCAAAGCGCAATCAGTGCGCAGAGTAATTTCGAGCACGGTTAGCCCGCCTTCTACCAGGGCACGCCCCAATGGCACAGCATCTTCTAAGCGATCAATAGTGATGACTGGAATCACTTCGGCTTTTGAACAGATGCTGTCGAGTTCAGCGGTGCGCGTAGAGGGGAGCTGTTTATCAATACTCATGGTGTGTCTCCAAAAAAATTATTATTGGCCTGATAATCAATTTTAAGGGCTTAGGGCGCCCAATAAATCGCCAGTGGGCAGGACAAAAAGGCACGGATCGGCAATTGACGCACGTCATCGCCGTTTAAGGCTTTTGCCAACACTGCGCGCTTATCTTCACCCGTGATGTGCAGAAAATGGCGGCGCGCTTGGTGTAAGCGGTCGGCTGAGAAGGTAATTCTCGGCTGTGGCTGGCTAGGCGTTCTTACCGCTACCAATAGCTCATCGGTTGCCAGCGCAAGCGTTAGCTCGGGGCTATCGGGGAACAGTGATGCTGTGTGCCCATCACCGCCCATACCCAAAATAACGACACTGGCAGGCCAAGTAAGTGCTGCCGTTTGCTTGGCAACCTCTTCTACGCCCTCTTCCGGTGTAGCAGCATCGCAAGTTAACGGTATAAAATTAGCCGCAGCCGCAGCCCCCTGAATAAGGTGCTCACGCACTAATTTTGCGTTGCTATCGCTGCTCTGCTCATTTACCCAACGCTCGTCGGCAAGCGTCACGTCAATGCGCTCCCAAGGTAGCGGTTTTGCCGCCAGCGCTTGAAAAAAGGGTACTGGCGTGGATCCCCCAGAGACAACTAACAAAGCGCGTTTTTGATGGGTTAAGTCTTCATCTAGGGCCTGAGCAACTGCTTCTGCGAGCTGCTCGGCCAGCTGTTGGCGTGCTTGGCTCATTTTAATAATCCTCGTACCAGCTGCGTCCATCTTGGGTAATCATGGCAATGGATGCGACCGGCCCCCAGGAGCCCGCCGGATATCGGCGTGGCGGGGTGTCGCGTTTTTTCCAACCGTCGATCAGTTGGTCGCACCAGCGCCAGGCGTGTTCGATTTCATCACGGCGAACGAACAGGTACTGCTGCCCTTTCATTACTTCGAGCAGTAAACGTTCATAAGCATCGGGTATCCGCGACTTGGGAAAAGCGCTGTTAAAGTCCAAATGCAGCGGACCCGGGCGAAGGCGCATGCCTTTATCCAGGCCGCTATCTTTGGTCAACACTTGCAGGGCGATGCCCTCTTCCGGCTGCAATCGAATAATCAACTTATTTGAGGCGATACCACGCTGATCCGGGTCGAAAATGTAGTGCGGCTGCTGGCGGAAATGGATAACAATCTGCGAAAGTTTTTCGGGCATCCGCTTGCCTGTACGTAGGTAGAACGGCACGCCTGCCCAACGCCAGTTAGACACTTCGGTTTTCATGGCCACAAAGGTTTCGGTTTGGCTTTGAGTATTGGCTCCCTCTTCTTCCAGGTAACCCGGCACAGACTGGCCGTCGCTATTGCCAGCGATATATTGGCCGCGCACCACATCACGCCCTAGCGCTTCGCCTACAAAGGGCTTCAACGCTTTAAGCACCTTCACCTTTTCATCGCGAATCGCGTCGGCGTCCAGATTAGAGGGCGGGTCCATAGCAATCAGGCACAGCAACTGGAGCAAATGATTTTGCACCATATCGCGCAGCTGACCCGCTTCATCAAAGTAGCCCCAGCGCCCTTCAATGCCCACTTTTTCAGCAACCGTAATCTCCACATGTGAGATATTGTTCTGGTTCCATTGGGTGCCAAATAGAGGGTTGGCAAAACGCAGTGCAATCAGGTTTTGAACCGTCTCTTTGCCTAAATAGTGGTCGATACGGTAAATCCGCGACTCGGGAAATACCTCGCCAATGGCGTCGTTAATCTCAACCGAAGAGTTCAGGTCGTAACCGATGGGTTTTTCAACCACCACACGACACTCATCATCCAGGCTTTTGCTGGTTTGAAGATGACGACAAATATCGCCGTAAATACGCGCGCCGACGGAGAGGTACACCACCATTGGACGCGGAGAACCTTGGCGCCACTCTCGAATAGCGTCGTAACCCTCGACACTGGAAAAATCGAGCTTTAAGTAATCCAGTCGGTCAAGAAAGCGCTCAAGACTCTGCTTATCCTGCTCGCTGCTTTTTAGTCGCTTTTGCAGCGCTTCGTTGACCGCTTTGCGAAATGACGCCGCATCATGCTCTTGGCGAGCCAGCCCCATAATCCGCGTGCTTTCCGGCATCAAGCCTTCACGGTCAAGGTGGTATAAGGCAGGAAATAGCTTGCGCATGGCAAGGTCACCCAGCGCCCCGAATAAGGCTAAATCAATAGCGTGTTCGGGATCACCAAGGGGGCTACCCTGGGAAGCATTTGACTGGCTCATCGTTGCTCCTATTTGTAATTAAATAATTACATGTAGTTAGATTACCTAAAATCTACCTTACAACAGGCTCTTCTCGCAATAATTCATGTAATTTTACTACAAAATATGTATTTAGTAGTCATAAATGACTTGAGGTACATACTTTACGCTTCTATAACGCAAAATTGTTTAGAGGCAATAGCGTCTGTACACGAATAATTATTCAAAGGGTCTGCTTTTTTACAGACTTTTTATGGAAGGCCGTGTTCTCTTAGCGCATGCTTAAGAATACTAAATAGCGAGCTCGGCATATGACACTATTCACACCATGGATTTATCGTAGCAAGGATGTGTACCGACACTGGGCGCCTATTTTTAAAATTATTTCTGTCCTCTGGGTCGTGCTAGCGATGTTTATGCTAGTCCCGCTAATGGTGTTGCTAATTGAGAGTGACCCAGATGCGCCCGCTTTTGGAGTTTCTGTGCTAATAGTGCTTAGTGCTGCGGCAATAACGTGGCTACTAACCTACCGAGCACCGCTGGAACTTAAACCGTGGCAAATGTTTATTCTTACCACTGCCAGCTGGGTCACCATTAGTGGTTTTGCCAGCCTGCCGCTGATACTTGGCGCGCCCCAGCTAACAACCACCAACGCTGTATTTGAATCGGTCTCGGCGATCACGACGACAGGCTCTACCATATTAGTCGGTATTGAGCACTTTTCTGATGGGCTAAAGTTATGGCGAGGAATAATGCAGTGGATGGGCGGCATTGGCATTATCGTCATGGGTATTGCGATCTTGCCGTTCCTTAAAGTCGGCGGCATGCGGCTGTTTCATACGGAGTCTTCTGACTGGTCGGATAAAGTGATGCCACGCACCGGCGGTATCGCTAAAGCGACGCTAACGATTTATGTCAGCCTGACCCTCGTTGCGATTGGTAGTTATTGGTTCGGTGGCATGACGCTGCTGGATGCCACCGTCCATGGCATGACCTCGCTCTCTACCGGTGGCTTTGCCAATTCCGATGCCTCCTTTGGCGCCTATAGCGGGCAACCCTGGTTACTCTGGATGGCCAGTTTTTTTATGCTCAGCGGCGCGCTACCGTTTGTGCTTTATATCCGTTTTTTACGCACATCACGCATTGCTCTATGGAAAGACCAGCAGGTACGCGGGCTATTAAAGCTGCTCCTGGCTGCGATTTTGGTACTGAGCGCCTGGCGCATCACTCAGGGCGATCATTGGTTTGAGTCACTCACCCACGTCACCTTTAACGTCATTTCAGTAGTGACGACTACCGGTTACGCTTCTGATGATTACACCCAGTGGGGTGCACTGCCAGTGGTCGCCTTTTTCTATCTGACCTTTGTAGGCGGGTGCAGCGGCTCGACCAGCGGTGGAATGAAAATTTTCCGATTCCAGATTGCTACCTTAATGCTGCTTAATCAGTTGCGCTATCTAATCCACGCCAATGGCGTGTTTACCAACCGCTATAATGAACAGCCCGTCACTAGTGATATTTCACGCAGCGTAGTGGCTTTCTCATTCTTCTTCTTTATCACCATTGCCGCTCTGGCGCTGAGCCTCTCAGCTCTAGGGTTGGATTTAGTCACTGCGCTTTCAGGTGCCGCCACGGCAGTCACAAATGTGGGACCAGGTCTTGGCGATATTATTGGCCCTGCGGGTAACTTTACCCCTCTGCCGGATGCTGCCAAGTGGCTGCTATGTGTCGGTATGTTGATGGGCCGCTTAGAGATACTTACCGTCGTAGTACTCCTGACCCCGATGTTCTGGCGGCGTTAAACACTTGGATTTTTGGCAGCCTCTACTAATAAACGATACCCAACACCTGCCTCGGTCTGTAACAAGGCAGGTGTTTGCGGGTCATCCCCAAGCTTCTGTCTTAAGCGGCTAACGACAATACGTAAATAGTGAGTATCATTGACGTGCGTGGGGCCCCACACCTCTTTTAATAACTGCGTTTGGGTCATTACCCGGCCTGCATAACGGCAAAGTCGCTCAATCACTGCATACTCTTTACGAGTCAAATGCACTTCTTCATTGCGAAGCGTGACGCGGCGCAACGTTAAGTCGATAACGAGCTCTTTACTGATGTAGTAGTTTGCACTCGTTTCCCCTCTTGCCTGCTGGGAACGACGCAACACGGCTCGAACACGGGCGAGCATTTCTTGAATGCCAAATGGCTTGGTGACGTAGTCATTTGCTCCGTTATCTAGCGCTAAGACCTTCTCTTCCTCCCGCTCCCGTACGGAGACCACGATCACCGGTACGGTGCTGTGTTCTCGAATGGCTCTCAGCACCTCTTGGCCATCCTGGTCGGGCAAGCCCAGATCTAACAACACGACATCTGGCGCTTGAGTGTAGACGGCGGCCAACGCCAGCACACCGCTTTCGGCTTCGATGACCTCATAACCCTGGGACGCTAAGCTGATACGCAAAAAACGCCGGATTTGTAGCTCGTCGTCTACAATTAGGATTCGCCCACCATTCTCACTCTTCATCCATTCCTCGAGTTTCAACGCCTAATAAAGGCAGTGTAATGATAATGGAGGTGCCATGGCCCTTCTCGCCGATATCGGCTTTGATAGAACCGCCGTGCGCTCCAATCATGCCACGGCAAATAGCGAGACCTAAGCCGCTTCCATGGGCACTGCGATCACCATCTCCACCGCTGTAAAACATATCGAAGACCTGCTCACGCAGCTCGGAGGGTATTCCAGGGCCTTGATCGGTGATGCTAATGATCAACGCTGACTGTCCTTCTAGCGGCGTTGTACTTGCTTTTATCAATAGCTCCCCGCCAGGTGGAGAGAATCGCTGTGCATTATCCAGCACGTTGACGATAGCTTGCTCCACTAACGCTGGATGCACATATAAAAGCGGTAACGAGGGTGACCATAGCCTGCGAACGACAACGTGTTTAAGCGATTGGCCCAAACGCTTAATGGCAGAATTCATGAGATCATCAAACGACACCCAGTCACGCTCAAGTTTAAGCGTACCGTGACCCAGTCGCGTCATATCAAGCAGGTTTTGGATGTAGCGGTTGAGGCGTTCACCCTCCGATAAAATCCCGTCCAATAACTCACGCTGATCGTCGTCATTTAACTGTGGCTTAAGCTCAATTAAAGAGCTGGCGGCACCGATGATCGACGATAGCGGTGTGCGAAGATCATGAGAGACCGAAGATAGCAGCGCGGAACGCAGCCGTTCGTTCTCCTCAGAAACACGAGTAGCGTTTAACTCTGCCACTAGGCGTGTTCTTTCCAGCGCCATACTCAGTTGCCGCCTAAGCGTATCAATTAATGACTCACTCTCCAGCGTTAGGGCTGTCTGGCTGGCAGAAAGCTTTAGCGCCAGCATGCCGACTTTTTGCCCCTGCACCGTTAAAGGCAGTAATCGCCAGGCTTGCTTGCTCAAGGTCTGCGTACCGTGGCCGCTTTTTTTTTGGTGTTGCCAGCTCCAGACCGCCGCTTGTTTTGCAGGCATATCCAACCGTTCTGACTCAGGCCAAGCGTGCTCAATACGTACCTCACTGGCGCTTTCTGCCGAGGAGATAAAAGCAATAGGGACTGCAAAGCAGCGCGCCAATGTATCAACGCCAATTTTTGCCACACTAGCACTGTCGGTCGCCGTGGAAAGTTGTTCAGCGTAGCGCAGCAGCAACTGTGATTGGTCCCGGCTGGCACGCAAAGCGACTAACCGCTGCTTTCCTCGCCCAGCTAACTGGCCGACCACCAGGGCCACTAAAAAGAAAAAAACCACAGTGAGCAGTTGCCCTTGCTCGACCATAGCTAAGGTCAACCGTGGCTCGGTGAAAAAGAAATTAAAGATCAGAAAGCCTACCACTGCACTTAACATAGCCATGGTCGTGCCTGCCCATACTGCACTAAACAGCACGGCCGCTAGGAACACCAGTGACAAGTTAGCCAGTTCAAGCCAAGGTTCTAATAAGTGCGCGACGGCCAATGCAGCGACAAGCGCCATACCGCTTAACAATATTCTCGGCAGCGATAATGGCAGAGCCGGTAAGCCCTTGTGCAAACTACGCTTTGTCCCTGTCTTCGCTACTATGACCACATCAAATGCATCTGCCTGAACTAGAAGACGTTGGGCAAGCGGGCGTTTCCAAAACTGCCAAACGCTATAGGCCTGTCGGCCCACCACAATCGTCGTCGCATTGATTGAACGGGCGTAGTTAAGGATTTCAGTCAGTTGGCTATGCCCCTGAAGACGCAACGCTTCACCGCCTAGCCTAGCGACTAAACTATAGGCATTTTCCAGTGCTAACTGGTGTTCAGGTGATGCGTTGCCTTTATCAACATATACCGCTCGCCAAACGGCCAAGCGACGCTCCGCCATTCGGTGCGTGGAGCGAATCAGGGTTAAATCGTCTTCACTGCCATCTAATACCACCAGCAAATGTGGCCTTACCGGCCATGGCCCCTCTTTACCGCCAGCGCTCATCGCGACTTTAACGTCGGCATCAACGCGCTCCGCCATGGTCTGGATGGAAAGCTCCCGCAGTGCGTTCAAGTTCGATTCGTTGAAGTAACCTTCCATAGCAGCCCGAGCCTGCTCAGGAATATACACTTTGCCACGCCTTAGCCGTTCTAGTAGCTCTTCGGGGGTTAAATCCACCAATGAGATATCGCGGGCGCGCGACAGCAACTCATCGGGTACAGTTTCCCGCATTCGAATGCCGGTGATCCGCGCTACGTCGTCATTAAGACTTTCAAGGTGCTGAATATTAACCGTTGTCCAAACATCAATGCCTGCGTCTAAAAGCTCTTCAATGTCCTGATAACGGCGAGGATGACGGCTACCCGGAATATTGCGATGAGCCAGTTCATCCACCAATAGAATGCTGGGGCGACGCTCCAGCGCGGCGTCGAGATCAAATTCATAAAAGGTACGGGCGTGATGTTCGATGGGGGCTAACGGTAAACGTAATAATCCCTCACACAGAGCCTCTGTATCCTCGCGGCCGTGGGGCTCCACCACGCCAATCACAATATCGTCGCCCTCTTCGGCGCGCTCACGGGCAGTGCGCAGCATAGTGTAGGTTTTACCCACGCCTGGCGCGGCACCTAAAAATACACGCAAACAGCCGCGCGCCTCACGGCGCGCGGCTTGTAACAATGCATTGGGATCGGGGCGTTGATCCGCTGAATACATTTAGCTACTCCACAGGGGTGATGGAAGATGTGGTTGTGGCTGCTGGAAAACGCTCATCCAACCTCACATTCAACCGCAATACATTGACCACAGGCGACCCCAGCCAGCCCGTGTTTTCAAGCGTTTGGCCGATCAGCTCAGTGACGCTAGCTTCGTCGATTTCACGCGCCTGCGCTACCCTTGCGACCTGTAATTCAGCGGCTGGTAATGAGATATGTGGGTCAATTCCTGATCCAGAGGCGGCGATTAAATCGATCGGGATTTGCTCTACGCTCACCCCTTCCCGCTGGGCGATAGAAGTCGCGTCTGTTTGGGCACGTTCGCGGAGCGCATGATTACTAGGGGCTAGATTTGAACCTGAGACGCCACCCGCATCGTTACCAGCTGCTGAGGGGCGGCCAATAAAGTACTCGTCGCTGACAAAGGTTTGTGACACTAGGCGTGAACCCACGACCTGTCCAGAAGTGTCCCGGATCAAACTGCCCTGTGCCTGTTCGGGAAACAGCCAGCCACCTATGGTGGTGGTGACAAAGGGGTATAACAGCCCTAGCAGCATCGCCATCACCACCATGAAGCGAAGCGCGCTGCTCCAAGAGGCCTTATGTTGAAGTTCTGGCCCTTGGAGCTCTTCATCCGGGTCCGTTATTTGATGTGGCATATTCATGAGGCCTCTCCTAAATGAACAGTGCAATAAGCATGTCGAACAGCTTGATGGCAGGGAACGGTAAAAGCAGGCCACCCAGGCCATAGATCAGCAGATTACGGCGCAGCAGTTCCGTCGCTGATGCCGCTTTCACCGACACACCGCGCAGAGCGAAGGGAATCAAGGCAGGAATAATCAGTGCATTGAATAACACAGCGGCTAACACCGCCGTCGTCGGCGAATGTAAGTTCATGACATCCAGCACGCCTAGCGCCGGGAAACTGGCCGCAAATAACGCTGGTAGTATCACGAAATACTTAGCAACATCGTTAGCAAGGGAAAACGTTGTCAGTGCGCCACGCGTCACCAGTAGCTGCTTACCAATTTCCACTGCACTGATTAGCTTGCCGGGGTCGGAGTCCAAGTCCACCATGTTGGCCGCTTCGCGGGCGGCTTGGGTACCCGAATTCATTGCCAGACCAAGATCGGCCTGGGCCAGCGCCGGCGCATCGTTGGTGCCATCACCCACCATAGCGACCAGACGACCACTAGCCTGCTCTTCTCGAATCAGTGCAAGCTTACGCTCTGGGGTAGCTTCGGCGATGTAGTCATCCACGCCTGCCGTGGCGGCTATCGCCGAGGCGGTAATAGGATTGTCACCGGTGATCATCACGGTTTTAATGCCCATGGTGCGCAACTCAGCAAATTTCTCCGCCATTCCTGCTTTGATCACATCAGAAAGCGCAATGACCCCCAGCAATTGCTTATCTTCTGCCACCGCAATGGGTGTCGCGCCATCTCGGGAGATACGCTCAATTACCTGTTGGTAGTCCCTGGGTACGTTTCCGCCATTAGCGGTTACCCACGCTGCAATAGCGTTAGGGGCGCCTTTTCTTAGCTGCCGACCACTAGTGAGATTAACGCCCGATAGCCGCGTTTCAGCACTAAAGGCTTCGAAAGTAGCCCCATCCGCCTCTTCACTTAACTGGTGATCTACCCCCTGCTCTTTTGCCAGCGCAATAATCGAGCGGCCTTCTGGCGTGGGGTCATCGAGTGAGGCGAGAAACGCCACGTCACGCACACGCTGATGTGACACCTGTTGGCAGGAAGCGAACTCGGTAGCACGCCGATCACCCAGGGTGATAGTGCCGGTTTTATCCAACAGTAACGTATCGATACTGCCCGCAATTTCGACGGCTTTACCCGATTTAGCGACTAGGTTAGCGCGCATGGCACGCTCCATTCCCGCAATTCCAATAGCCGGTAACAAGCCGCCAATGGTGGTGGGGATCAAACATACCAACAGCGCCACCAGCATAATCGGTGATGTGTGGACTCCCACAAAAGCCGCCATGGGTACCAGCGTGAGCACTACAATCAGAAATACCAACGTCAGCATCGCCAGCAACACCGAAAGTGCCAGCTCAGTGGGCGTTTTCTGACGATTAGCCCCTTCAACCAGCGCAATCATCCTATCCAGCAGCGATTCGCCAGGGTTGGCACTGACTTCAATAATCAGCTGATCCGAGAGCACCTTGGTGCCAGCGCTGACCCCGCTATTATCGGTCCCCGCTTCGCGCAGCACGGGAGCAGATTCGCCAGTCACCGCCGATTCGTTGATTGAGGCCGCACCTTCAACAATTTCGCCATCTGCCGGGATAAGCTCACCCGCAACAACTCTAACCCGGTCCCCTTTGCGCAGAGCATCGGCCGTCACACTGCTGGTAGTACCATCGGCATTGAGCTTAATGGCTTTTAACTGCCCTTTGGTTTGGCGTAGCGCACCTGCATGTGCCTTACCCCGCGACTCTGCTAGTGACTCCGCTCCCGTTGCAAACAGCAAGGTGGCGAGCAGCAGCAGAGCGATGGTGAGCGCAAAACCGCCGTTTTCGCCTTGAGCAAAGGCGATAGGCGTGAGCCCAAAGCACACCACGGTGCCAATTGCCACCACCGCCATTACTGGGTTACGCGCCAATTGACGCGGTGCCAGCCCTTTAATTGCTCCGCCCGCTATCAGGCTGAAAGAGAGTGACTGCCGCGGCTGTTTAGCACCTTCTGTATATGACATCTCGTTTCTCCTAGAAGCCTTGCACGACGGCTTCTGCAATAGGCCCAAGCACAAGCACCGGTAAAAAGCCGAGTAAGTTAATAATCACAATGACGCCTGCGGTTAAGCCCATAAAGGCTGGGCTATCGACTGGTAGCGTGCCGCGACCAGCCGGTGCTGTGCGCTTAACGGCTAGCCATCCAGCCACGGCTAGCGGCACCAGCATGGACAAAAAACGACCAATAAACAGGGCGATGACACAAGTCAGGTTCCACCACAAAGTGCCATCGCCAAGCCCTTCGAAGCCGGAGCCATTGTTAGCAAAGGCCGAAGTAAACTCGTAAAGCACTTGGGATAAACCGTGAAAGCCAGGGTTTGAGATTTGCGCAGCACCGGGTAGCGCCACCGTCAGCGCGGTCAGCCCCAAAATGATTAGTGGCTGGGCAAGAATGGCGAGTGAAATCCAGCGTATTTCGCGCGTTTCTAGCGGTTTTCCGAGCAGTTCAGGCGCCCTACCCACCATCAATGAGCCGACAAAGGCCGCCAACATGAGATACAGCAAGAAGCCGATCAAGCCCACACCAATGCCGCCAAACGTTACATTGACAAACATATCCATCAATAAAACCATGCCGCCCAAGGGGTTAAAGCTATCGTGCATGGCATTGACTGAGCCGTTGGATGTTTGGGTTGTCCAACTCCCCCACAGCGCCGAAAGATCGGTACCAAAACGCAGCTCCTTACCCTCTAAATTACCGGCTGACTGGGTAAGCTCGGTGAACGCTGGGTTTGGCATTCGCTCTGAATAGACCACCAGCGATGTGGATACCAGCGAGAACGCCAGCATCACGCAGCCAATGCCCACCATTAACCGGCGTCGCCCCGTCATCACGGCAATGGCGATTAACAATGCGATGGGGATCAGCGTTAGTGAAGCGGTTTCAATCACATTCGCAAGCGGCGTGGGATTTTCAAGTGGCACACTTGAGTTAGGGCCATACCAGCCGCCGCCGTTCGTCCCTAATTGCTTAATCGCTACCATTGAGGCCACTGGCCCAACGGGTATGGACTGCACCTCTTCCACCTGTGGATCCAGCATGTCTATTTGATGGGCAGCCTGATAGCTGGCCGGTACGCCCTGCCATGTCAGCAGTAATGCCACCACTGTGGCTAACGGAAGCAGCACACGCACCACTGTGCGTGTTAGGTCGTGATAGTAGTTGCCTACGCCTTTTATCAGACCATGCGGTTTAGCCATCAGAAGAGTTCTGGCTATCGCGATCAATACTGCCAGCCCTGTGGCGGGGGTTAGAAACTGCAGCGTCACGATGGCGAAGGTTTGGCTCAAATGGGAAAGCTGCGCTTGGCCTGAGTAGTGCTGCTGATTGGTATTGGTCGCAAACGATACGGCCGTGTGCAGCGCCGTATCCCAGCGCATGCCTTCGATACCATCGGGGTTTAAGGGCAAAAAACCTTGAAACATGAAGACTAGCCAAGCCAACAGCACTAAACCGACATGCAGTTTCAAGATAGCCACCGCGTAGGCTTGCCACGTCATGGTTTGCTGACTGTTGATGCCTGTTAAGCGATAAATGGGCTTCTCGATTACCCCAAAAATGTTGTCTATTTGGCCCGGTTGTACACTAAGTGCTTTGGCCATGTAGAGACCGAGGGGAACACTTAACAGAGCTACTAACGCGTATATAGCGACCATATCGTTCATCACGATCTCCTAAAACCGCTCGGGGCATAGAAGGGCGTAAAACAGGTACCCAGACGTTGCCGTAGCGATAATCAACAGTACGATATTCATGGAAGTGCCTCCTTTTATGGGCACTTCGAGCTTAGTGATATAGCGCGTAAAAATTCGATGATGATTAAGGCATTAGGCGTTAAAAATACGTAAAAATATGGCCTGAAAGCGAATTCATGGTAGATACGGGCCAACCTCCTCTCGACAGCTTCCCCTGGAATAAGCGAACATCGAGCTACCTTTACGCCAGAGCGGCTGTATCATTAATGAAAATCATCATTCTCGGTGCTGGCCAAGTTGGCGGCACCTTGGCAGAACATCTCGCCCGGGAAGAAAATGACATTACCGTGGTCGATACTGACGCCAAAAAACTGCGCGAGCTGCACACTAAACTTGATATCCGCACCGTCACCGGGGCGGGTTCTTATCCGATTGTGTTACGCCAGGCAGGCTGTGAGGATGCCGACATGTTGATTGCCGTGACCAACAGCGATGAAATCAATATGATCGCCTGTCAGGTCGCCCATACGCTGTTTCGTACCCCGACTAAAATCGCTCGGGTACGGGCCACGGCCTACCTAACCCGTAAAGGGCTCTTCGCCCACGAAGCCATTCCCATTGATGTGCTGATTAGCCCTGAACAAGTGGTGACTGATCACGTACGTCGGTTGATTGAACATCCCGGCGCGCTGCAGGTGCTTGAGTTTGCCGGGGGCTTGGTACAGCTGGTCGCCGTGAAAGCGTTTTACGGCGGCCCCCTGGTGGGCCAGGACTTGGCCTTTTTGCGCCACCATATGCCCAACGTGGATACCCGAGTAGCGGCCATTTACCGCCGCAACCGACCGATCACTCCCCGTGGCGATACCGTCATTGAAGCCGACGATGAGGTGTTTTTCCTCGCTGCCCGGCGGGATATTCGCGCGGTAATGAGCGAGCTGCGTCGGGTCGAGCGGGATTTCCGTCGCGTTGTGATTGCGGGGGGCGGCAATATAGGTGAGCGATTAGCGGAGCATTTAGAGCACAGCCACCAGGTCAAGATCATCGAGCATAGCCTGGAGCGCTGCACCACGCTTTCTGAGCGTCTTGATCGCACCGTGGTACTCCACGGAAGCGCCACCAGTAAGCGCCTACTGGAAGAGGAGAACATCGAAGAGTGCGATATCTTCTGCGCGCTCACCAATGACGACGAGGTCAATATTATGTCGTCATTGCTAGCCAAGCGCTTAGGCGCCAAGAAAGTGCTTACGCTGATTAACAACGCGGCTTATGTGGATTTAGTGCAAGGCGGCGAAATCGACATCGCGATTTCTCCCCAGCAAGCCACCATTGGCAGCCTGCTTACCCATGTGCGCCGGGGCGATATAGTGAACGTCCATTCGCTGCGCCGGGGCGCCGCTGAAGCGATTGAAGCAATCGCCCATGGCGATAAGCAGTCTTCAAAAGTCGTGGGGCGCAGCATTGGTGAGATCGACCTGCCCGACGGCACCACCATCGGGGCGATTGTGCGTGGTAAAGAGGTCATGATCGCCCATGACGATGTGGTGGTAGAAAGCGGCGACCACGTAATTTTGTTTGTGATCGACAAGCGCCGTATTCGCGATGTGGAGCGCCTGTTCCAAGTCGGTTTAACGTTCTTTTAAAAAAACTAAAACAGGCGCTTTTACGATGGTTAAATTTCGACTGCGCGACCAATAAACTCAATGGGGCCGGTCGGCAGGCCGGTGGGTGAACCGGTTTCGTCTTCGAGCGTTAGCTCAAACAGCTGGTTATTTTCAAGCGGGGGCAATTGGTCCAAGCGCATACGAATCGGCTGGCCTGGCTCCACTAAGCCAAGTGACACTGGTGCCTGCCATTCATCTGCTTTCGTCCAGAACTCAAGCGCTTTGCCTTCAGGCACTTCAAAGGTTCCCAATGGGATTAATTGGATCTCTTGTCGGTTCGCCGCCTGCACTACCCAACCTGCTGACTGAGTTTGCGGTGCTAGTAACACCACCATAAATTCAGGCGTTGTCGGCTCGGTGACATCATTTGCAAGCATTACCCCCATCACTAACGCCGCCGCTAAGCCAAACCCGGCTGCCCCACGCCAAAGTGGCAGGCTGTGCAATAACCGACGGGGTCTGGGCGGCGCGACCGATGCAGGACGACCACGCTTCGCAAACGCCTCACGTGCTGCCAAGCTTCGCTCAATACGTGGCCATAAATAGTCGGAAGGCGGTACAGGCGTCGTGATGGCGGTGTAGGGTAAAAAACGCTCCTCCCAGTCCATCACTGCTTTTTGCAACTCAGGCTCATTGGGTAGACGCGCCTCAAGCGCCACGCGTTGCTCTAATGACAGCGTACCCAGCACGTATTCACCCGCCAAGGCATGGTCATCTTCATGATCGTTTTCATAACTGGGGCGGGTCATGCCATACACTCCCGTAGACGCTGTAAGCTGCGTTTGATCCAGGCTTTAACTGTTCCGAGCGGGGCACCAGTATGAGCAGCTATTTCGCCATGACTAAGCCCATCTACGTAGGCGTGAAGTACGCAGTTACGCCGCTCCGGTTCAAGCTCTTCAAGACAGCTATCCATCTGTTGACCGGTCTGCCAATCAAAGGCTTCCTCGACCACAAATGCATGCTGGAAATGTTCATCGTGAGTTACATCGGTGGGATCATTAATATCGTAAGTAATTTCGCGATCGCGATAACGGATGGCGTTTAATGCCAAGTGGCGCGCAACACTGAAGATCCACGCCCGAGCAGACCCTTTATTAGGATCAAAACTATCCGCCCGCTGCCAAATATTTAAACAAGCATCGTGGACAATATCCTCTGCCATACCACGATCTTTAACGATTCGTATTACTACACCTAAGATTCTTGCACCTTCGTGCACATAAAGCTGGTGTAAAGCATCATGTTCACCGTTAGCACATTTAGCTAGTACAGCAGCATGATCAAATTCTGAAGACACGTCAGTCAAACTCTAGCTCCCTAGTGACGCCGCCGACGCCTGCCGCCGTGCTCAAAGACAGCATAGCCGCTAGGGACTCGTGAAACGAGTCCCTAGCACTATTAGACTTACTCAGCAGTCCAGAAAATGTAATCTGCTTGGTAAGTAACGACCGCTTGAGCACCTTCGTTGTCAGCGCCACAGGTCACGTCTGGTGCAACACCACCTTCGGTTTCCAAGCGCTGAATGTAGCTAACGCCCGTCATAGCGCCTTCGCCTTCAGCAGGGTTAGCTTCGACTAGCTGAAGCGGAATATTGCCGTCTCCATTAGGCGAAGTGGATAACTCAGTTGCGGTAATTTTAGATCCGTCCAATGCTTCCCACGTTGCAGGAGGACCATAGTAACTACCCACTTGTGTGCCATCGCGATCATTGAGAGCGGCACTTGGTCCTTTAAAAACCCAGCCCATGCTGCCATCGTCTCTTGTCTCACACATGTAGGTAATCGCGCCCACACCTACGGTTTCTAGTGCAACACTATTGCCGTCTGGTACTTGGACATCCGCAGGCGTTTCGGCCAAAGCGGCATGACTGAAGGATGCGATCAGTGTGGCGGCCAGGGTAGCTCGCGTTAGATGATGAAGTGTCATTTCAGTCTCCTTGGGGGTTATTATCAGCCGCCGTAAATAGCGCCTGTAGAGTGAATACCCGCGAGACTCTCGTTTGGATGCAGTTGATTGGAAAAAAGTTAAAAAAATAAAAAACCCTGAGCAAGAGCTCAGGGTAATTATCAAAAAGCGTTTGGCACTTCTCCACTTCTTATGGATTAAGCCGTCGCCTGCATCGCCAACGCAGTATCCAACATACGATTGGAGAAGCCCCACTCGTTGTCGTACCAGGCCATGATTTTAACCAGGCGGCCATTTACACGGGTGTGGTTGGCGTCAAATGTCGATGAGTTAGCATCATGGTTGAAGTCGATAGACACTAGCGGTTCGGCATTCACTGCCAATACAGATGAATTCGCAGCAGCTTTCTCCATGATGGCATTGATCTCTTCTTTGGTCGTATCACGCCCGGCAGTGAAGGTTAGATCCACTAGCGATACATTGATTACCGGTACGCGCACCGCCAGCCCATCAAATTTACCGGCTAACTCTGGAAGCACTAAGCCTACGGCAGCCGCAGCGCCAGTTTTGGTCGGAATCATAGAGTGCGTTGCACTGCGCGCCCGGTAGGGATCAGTATGGTAAACATCTGTCAGATTCTGATCATTGGTGTAGGCATGCACGGTAGTCATCAAGCCGTTTTCAATACCCACCGTATCGTTCAGCGCTTTTGCCACGGGGGCTAAACAGTTGGTGGTGCAGGAAGCATTAGAGACTACCGTGTGCTCAGCGGTCAGCACATCGTCGTTGACACCATACACAATGGTGGCATCCGCATCTGGACTGGGGGCTGAAATAAGCACACGCTTGGCGCCTGCGTCTATATGCTTAGCTGCGGCGTCACGCTTGGTAAATAGCCCTGTACACTCCATTACCAAATCAATATTCATCGAGGCCCACGGCAGCTGAGCAGGATCACGCTCAGAAGAAATAGCGATACGATCACCATCAACCGTGATGCTTTCAGCATCATGCTCTACTTTAAAGGGGAAGTGCCCATGCACCGTGTCGTGTCGCAACAAGTGCGAATTTAACGACGGGTCGCCTAAATCATTAATAGCAACGACCTGAATACGGTCACGGTAGCTGTTTTCGTAGAGGGCGCGCAGTACATTGCGGCCAATACGGCCAAATCCGTTAATCGCAACTCTTATTGTCATGATGGCTCCTCAATCGATTTTAGCAGGCATTACATTTAGTAAAAAAATTACTAAAAATACGTATTTAAGCGCCATCAGGTCGATATTTAACGTTACAACCGCCCCAACAGGCTATTAATTATCCAATATGTAGTAAAATTACTATATAAACAGTATTGTCGTCCAATACTAAAAACGGATTCGCGAAGCCGATTCACGTAAGAGGGTTACGCCATGAGTGATGCAAAACCGCCTCGTCAAACTATCCGCACCTTGCAAGCGCGTAAACGTATTGCGCTGATAGCCCATGATGGCAAGAAGAGCGAAATGCTGGAGTGGGCAACCCGCTGGCAAAGCGTGCTCAGTCAGCATGAATTAATAGGTACTGGCACGACTGCCGGGCGGTTAACAGCCGCCTTAGGGCTTAGCGTGGAAGGGTTGATGAGCGGGCCGCTAGGAGGCGACCAGCAGATTGGCGCGCGGATTGCTGAACAGCGACTTGATGTACTGGTTTTCTTTTGGGACCCCTTCTCGCCCCAGCCTCACGACCCAGATGTAAAAGCACTGCTGCGCTTGGCAGCGCTTTGGAACGTCCCGGTAGCCTGCAACGCGGCCACCGCAGACTTCTTGCTCTCATCGCCCTACTTAAACGAGAGCTATGACATGCGAATACCAGATGCCAATGCCTGGGCTCACGCTAGAACGGTTTAATAACTATGACTAACGGGTATGCAGGTGGCGGTCGACTACCTGCAGCCCGCAGGTATCTTGTCCGCTCATAGCGGCTAAGGCGCAGTTAAGGGTCAGCTCGGCAATACGATCATAATCTTGTAGTGCTGAGTTCACCGGCTGGGGTAGAAAATCCAGCAGCCGATGATCACCAAAAGTGGCTAGACGAATACCTTCTGGCAGGCCTCCACGCTCCAGAAACACATCGAAAACCCCTTCCAAAAGTGCATAAGAGGCGGTGACCAGTGCATCTGCACCGCCCTGCTGATCTAACAGCTGCGCCGCTAAACGTGCACCCTCGCTGCGCTCATAGTGCGAACCACTCAAATAGAGCGGTTCAACCGCAGTACCTTTTAAAGCCGCTTGAAATCCTGCCCGTCGCTCACGGCTGATCGAAAGATCCGGCATGGCTTCAAGCCAAGCGATACGCTTCGTTGATGCTTCGATCACCGAATGAGTCAAAGCGTACGCCGCTTCCTGGTCGTTACTCACCACGCTTGCAAATAACGCCGGATTTAAACCACGGTCCATACCCACCACATGCCAGCCCTCTTCGACTAAGTCCACATAAAAGCGGTCATCGCTGGGCAAGCAACTTGCGGTAATCAGCACCTCGCATCGCTGAGCACGCAGCGCTAGCGCCAGCGCTCGCTCGCTCTCTGCGCAATCATCCGAGCTTACGATTAACAATTGATAGCCCTGCTCCCGGGCACCACGCTCCAAGCGTTTGGCTAACCGGGCATAACTGATGTTTTCCAGGTCAGGCACGATTAGCCCAATCAGACGGCTTGCACCACGACGTAGCGCAGCCGCTTGTGGGTCAATGTGGTAACGATGCTGGCGCACCACGGCCATCACTTTTGCAATCGTTGCCGTGCTGATACGCCGCTGCTCGGCCTGACCATTAATGACATAACTGGCGGTGGTACGCGAAACGCCAGCAAGTCGAGCAATATCAGCAAGTGTCATGCAGGCCCCTCTTGATGTGGCAGTCTTGAAGTACGCAGGTTGTTCTACGTTTCTTGAAGTAAGTATGCAATTTATCAGCAAGTTTACGACCATCAGACCAAAGTCTAAACACGCAACTCTTGTGTCATAAAGTGAATCGATTCAGCATAGCCACTATACACAGGTGACACGATTCATCCAGCTAGCCCTTAAGCATCTTCGACCATAGATGTAGATACGACGATGCCAGCGTTAAATTGGTGCTGAATAGGCAATTATTAGTTACCTGAACGCGTTTACAGGAGAACACTATGTTAACACTCGGCCCCGATGATATTTTGCTGGACCGCCACGCAGACGGTTGGCAAACCGCGTTAGATAGCGCCGCTCAGGCGCTTTTAGACGCAGGATTAGTGGAGGCCGAGTACCGCGCCGGGCTGCATGCCCGTGAGGCACAGTCGTCAACGTTTTTGGGCAATGCCATTGCCATTCCCCATGGCACTCCCGAAAGCCGCCAGTATGTGAAACATACGGGTGTCAGGGTACTGCAATTTCCCCAAGGCGTTGAGTGGCACGACGGCCAACGCGTGCATGTGCTGGTCGCCATTGCGGCACAAAATGATGAGCATCTGGACATTTTGCGTCAGCTCACTCATGTGCTGGATCGCGATGGTGTTGCCAAAGAGCTCGCCAGCGCTACCTCCGCTGCCGATGTCGCCCGCCTGCTTTCCAAACCAACGCTTGCACCACGCCTGGATGCCGACACCTTGAGCGTCAGCTTTCCCGCTCGGGATCTACAAGAGTTGGCACTTGCCGCGGCCGCCCGTTTGCGTCAAAGCGGCTGTGTAGATAACGCTTTCATTAGTTCCGTCGCCGCTGCTCAACCTATTTGGCTGGGTAAGGGACTGTGGCTGGCAAGCAGTGCCAAGGGCGTTAATCAGCCCGCGCTAGGGGTCGCTACGCCGGCCGATCACTCGCTGGAAAGCGCTGGCTATCCGGTGCATGCGCTATTTTGCCTGGCGGCTCATGGTGATGCCCATCGCCCGCTATTGGAACAACTGATGGCACTCCTGGATAGCGGTGCCAGCGACACTCTGCTTAGCCGCAATAGTGATCAGTTACTGGCGCTGCTAGCGGGAGAAACCGCCAATACGCAAACACGCCGGGTACGCATTCTCAACCCTCATGGCCTGCACGCCCGCCCAGCGAAACAGCTGGTGCAAGTGGCCCGAGCGCAATCAGTCGCAATTAATGTACGCCTGGAAGAAGGCAGCGCTACCCCTGTTTCAGCGGCAAGCTTAACCAAAGTCATCGGTTTAGGCGCCCGGCGCGGCCAATGGCTGGTACTTTCCGCCGAAGGCGAGCAGGCAGATCAGGCGTTAAATACCTTGGCCGACGCCATTGAGTCTGGCTTAGGCGAGAAAGTCACCCACTTTGACGGTGGCCGCGACAGCGAGCAAATGAACACTGCATCAAAAGCGGACGTGGTTTCACTGAGTGCCGACACTCCCCATACGGGTGTGGCCGCCTCCCCCGGCTTGGCCATCGCACCCGTGTTTGTGATTCGTCCGCTGACGTTTGACTATGCTCAGCATGCTGGCGATGCCGAGCATGAACTTGGCCGTCTGCGCGCAGCGCTAAAAGAGAGTGCCACACAACTGCAGGCCTTAGTGCGCAATGCACCGGGTAGCGAGGTGGCGGACATTCTCTCAATGCACGAAGAGATGTTGGATGACCCCGAGCTTTATCACGCCGCCAGCGATGCCATTCGAGAAGGCCGATCAGCAGAAGCAGGCTGGTGGGAGGCGATTGACACCGCCGCTCACGCCCAAGAAATGCTTGCCGACCGTTTACTTGCCGAGCGCGCCGCAGATCTACGCGACGTAGGCCGCCGGGTGCTCGGCGTATTGTGCGATGTCACGCTTCCCGAACCCCCAGATCATCCATACATATTGGTGATGGATGATATTGGCCCTTCCGATGTGGCTCGCCTGGACACCTCGCGTGTTCGCGGCCTGCTAACCGTGCGCGGGGGTGCAACGGCGCATAGCGCGATTTTGGCCCGGGCATTGGGAATCCCGGCCGTGGTAGGTGCCGGTCAGTCAGTGATGGCGCTGACCAACGCCAGTATGATGATTCTGGACGGTGAGCGCGGTCGGGTAACGTTCAAGCCTTCAGAAGAACGCCTACAGCGTGCCGAAAAACAGCTTTCCGAGTTGCAACAGCGCGAAGCGGACGCCTGGGAGACCCGCTTTGAAGTCGCCCAAACTCGTGACGGCCACCGAATCGAGGTCGCCGCGAACCTCGGCAATACGGCCCACGCCGCTGATGCGGTTGAGCGGGGTGCAGAAGGGGTTGGGCTGCTGCGTACTGAATTTCTGTTTATGGCTCACGCCAGCGCCCCGGATTTAGCCACCCAAATCGGCGAGTACCGCCAAGCGATTGAAGCACTGGAGGGCCGTCCGCTGGTGGCGCGCACCTTAGATGTAGGCGGTGATAAACCGCTGCCCTACTGGCCGGTTCCTCAGGAAGACAATCCCTTTTTGGGCCTACGCGGTATTCGCCTGGCACTGACCCAGCCCGACGTACTCGAAACTCAGCTCCGCGCACTGTTGATGGCTGGCAAAGACAGCCCTTTGCGCATCATGCTGCCGATGGTTAAAGACATTGCCGAGTTCCGCGCAGTCAAAGTTATTTACGACCGACTTATGCAGGAGATTCCCTCTTCCCAGCGCGCCACCGATGTGCAACTTGGGGTGATGATTGAAGTCCCCTCAAGCGCGCTACTGGCACCAAGCCTTGCCGCCGAAGTGGACTTCTTCTCGGTGGGGACGAACGATTTAACCCAGTACACCCTGGCGATTGACCGCGGCCACCCGGAGCTTTCTGCCCAGGCCGATGGCTTACACCCAGCCGTACTGCGGTTAATCCAAATGACCGTGGCAGCTGCCCACAGCCAAGGCAAGTGGGTTGGCGTATGTGGCGAGCTGGCTTCTGATGCCGTGGCGATACCGGTATTAGTAGGACTGGGCGTGGATGAACTTTCGGTCAGTGCGCGACAAATTCCGCTGGTCAAAGCACGCCTACGAGAGTTCGATCTTGCCGAGGCGCAGGCCAGCGCTCAGCTCGCTCTTTCACAGGCCACCAGTGACGAAGTGCGCGATGCGCTGGAGGCGCGCTAATGGCTCGCGTGCTATGTATCACCCTGAATCCCGCGTTGGATTTAGCCTTTAATCTTGAGGCGTTAATGCTGGGCAGCGTCAACCGGCCCACCAGTGCGCAGTTGGAAGCCGCAGGCAAAGGCGTCAACGTTGCACGGGTATTGGCTGGCCTTGGCCATCAGGTAACGGTTAGCGGCTTTTTAGGCAACGAGAATGATGCTCCGTTTGTACTCGCCTTCCAACAGCTGGGAGTAGTCGATGCTTTTGTGCGCGTTCCCGGCAATACCCGCATTAATGCCAAGCTGGCCGAGCAGAGTGGCCGCGTCACCGATATTAATGGCCCCGGCATGCCGATTGGGGCGGCGCACTTGGAAGCGTTAATTGCCGCGCTAGATGCCGAGCTTTCCAGCCCGATACCTCCACAAGCAATAGTGATGTCCGGCAGCCTGCCCCCTGGCCTTTCGCTGGCAGATTTCAGCCAGTTATTGAAGCACTTAAATTCCAGCGGCGTTCCGCTGTGGGTCGATACCAGTGGCCCGGCACTCACTACTGCTATTGCGACCCACCCTGCGGGCGTCAAACCCAATGAAACAGAACTTGCCGAATGGGCGGGCGAGGAGATGACGTCAGGGGAGTCACGTTTAAGCGCCGCGAAGCGGCTGCACAAAAGCGGCGTAGAGCACGCGTTAATTTCAGCGGGCGCCGAAGGCGTGCTGTGGGTTAACGCACAAGGTGCGTGGCATGCCACGCCGCCGAAGGTGGTTGCAACCAATACGGTCTGCGCTGGCGATACCTTTGTCGCAGGTATGCTTCACGGGCTACTTAACCAGTACGACGCTGAACAAACCCTGCGCTTCGCGACGGCGCTCTCAGCCGAAGCGGTGCGCCATGTCGGCGTGGGCAAGCCTAACGCTTCCGATTTCGACTCACTCTTACAACACACCCGGATACGGCGTCTTGATGACACCATCACCGAGGGAGCCACGCTATGAACATTATTCTGATTACCGCCTGCCCCAGCGGCATGGCGACCACCTTCCTCGCCGCCAAGCGCCTAGAGCAAGCCGCCCAGCGCCAAGGCTGGTCGGTACACGTGGAAATGCATGGCGAAATTGCCCCGCTGCAAGCGGCGACCGCCGAACAAATCGCCAATGCCGATTTGATTGTAGTGGCCGCGGATCATGTACCAGCCCCCGAGCGCTTCGAAGGCAAGCGCTTATTCCAAGCGCCCACTACCAGTGCATTACCTGACCCCAACGGCTTTCTTGCCCAGGCAAAGCGCGAAGCGCCGATCTTTAGTGCGCCAACAGGCTCAACCACACCCGTTACCTCCAGCGCAGCAGGCGGGAAAAAAATTGTTGCTGTGACCGCCTGCCCAACTGGCGTAGCGCATACCTTCATGGCTGCGGAAGCGCTAGCGGAAGCTGGAAAAGCAATGGGCCACGCCATTCGCGTGGAAACCCAGGGCTCGGTAGGTGCTCAAGACCGTTTGACTGAGGAAGAAATTGCCCAGGCTGATGTGGTGCTACTGGCCTGTGATATCGAAGTTGACCCTTCACGGTTTGCTGGCAAACGTGTTTACCGCACCTCTACTAGCAATGCGCTTAAAAAGCCCCGCCCCACCATTGAGGCAGCGCTGGAGGACGCCGCGCTTGAAAACAGTAGCTCAGCCAAGGCGTCTAGCGACAACAAGGGGATTAAAGAGAAAGGTGTTTATAAGCACTTGCTCACTGGCGTTTCCTTCATGCTGCCGATGGTGGTCGCGGGTGGTTTGCTGATTGCGCTGTCGTTTATGTTTGGCATTGATGCTTTCGAGCAAGAAGGCACCCTGGCTGCTGCGCTTATGCAGATCGGCGGTGGCACCGCTTTTGCACTGATGATTCCGGTGTTGGCAGGCTATATCGCCTACTCCATCGCTGACCGGCCTGGCATCGCGCCGGGTATGATTGGCGGCATGCTGGCGGCTAACATTGAGGCCGGGTTTATCGGCGGTATTTTGGCGGGTTTCTTAGCCGGCTATGTCTCCCTCGCGGTTATCCGCTACGTTAAGCTGCCTTCCAGCGTCGAATCCCTCAAGCCAATCCTAATTATTCCGTTCGTGGCCAGCTTGGTCACTGGTCTCGTCATGATCTATGTGATTGGCGAGCCAGTCGCCGCTATCATGGCAGGTCTCACCAGCTTCCTGGCAGCTATGGATTCTACCAACGCCGTACTGCTGGGAATTTTGCTCGGCGCGATGATGTGCTTCGACTTAGGTGGGCCGGTCAATAAAGCCGCTTATACCTTTGGGGTGGGCTTACTGGCATCGCAAACCTATGCACCCATGGCGGCAATTATGGCCGCAGGTATGGTGCCTGCTATTGGTATGGGTATTGCCAGTTTTGTGGCGCGCAATAAGTTTTCTCAACCTGAGCGAGAAGCGGGTAAAGCCTCGTTTGTGCTCGGTCTGTGCTTTATCAGTGAGGGTGCGATTCCGTTTGCCGCTAAAGATCCATTGCGTGTCATTCCAGCTTGTATCGCGGGCGGCGCATTAACTGGCGCACTCTCTATGCTGGTCGGTGCACAGCTGATGGCGCCTCATGGCGGTATTTTTGTACTGCTAATTCCTAATGCCATCACTCCGGCACTGCTTTACCTGGGAGCGATTGTGGCAGGCTCATTGGTCACGGGGCTAGGCTATGCATTTATCAAGCGTGGCGCTGCTCAAGTAGCCGTCACAAGTTAACGCTTTAACCCACTTCCACAGCAAAGGGCAGGCAAACGCGCCTGCCCTAACAGCTTGTTGCTTAAAGTTCTTAGCTAAAAGTTCGTTGCTTTACGCAGTTAACCCACTTTTTATAACCATCCAGCTCTACTCTTTCGCACTTTTTATGTAGTATTTTTACACAGCCTCATTTTTGGTAGCTACCTTCACTTATAACAAACGGATCGCCCTATGTTTCAGCTCACTCGTAGTGTTACCTGGCAGGCACTTGAACGCCTGCGCGACAAAACCGCTAACGACCGCATTCGTGACTATTTCACCAATGACCCGCAGCGCTTTGAGAAGATGAGTTTACGGGTGGGCGGGCTGTTTTTAGATTACTCCAAGCATCACGTCTCCGATGAAGTGCTCGCCAAGCTGATTGAGTTGGCCGACCACTCGGCACTGGTACAGCGCCGTGCGCAGATGTTCTCTGGCGATATTATCAACGTCACCGAGAACCGCCCGGTTCTGCACACCGCTCTGCGTCATTTAGGTGATGAGCCGGTCTATGTAGACGGCGAAGATGTCATGCCGGAGATCACCCGCACTCGCGAACAGATCAAACTGTTCTCTGAAGCCGTGCGCAGCGGCGAGTGGAAAGGCTACAGCGGTAAACGCATTAAAGATGTAGTCAATATCGGCATTGGCGGCTCTGACCTGGGCCCTAATATGGCGGTGCGTGCGCTGCTCAAATACCGCCATCCGGAGCTACATTTCCACTTCGTTTCCAACGTGGATGGCACCCATATTCAGAAGGTGCTTTCGCGCCTCGACCCTGCCACCACGCTATTTATTGTCTCTACCAAAACCTTCTCTACCCAGGAGACGCTGCTCAACGCCAAGACCGCCCGGCGCTGGTTTATCGAAAACGCTGGCGACGATGCCGATGTGGGCGCGCACTTTATTGCCGCTTCCACCAATCGCAAAGCGGCGATGGAATTCGGTATTCGTGAAGAGAATGTGTTCGAGTTCTGGGCCTGGGTGGGTGGGCGTTACTCCATGTGGTCCTCTATTGGCCTGCCGATTGCGCTTTCGATCGGTTTTGAGGGCTTTATCGAGCTGCTGGAAGGTGCCCACGAGATGGATAATCACTTTATCCACGCGCCTTTCTCAAAGAATATGCCGGTGCTTATGGCGCTGATTGGGGTTTGGTACATCAACTTTATCGGCGCCGAAACCCAAGCTATCGTGCCCTACGACCAGGCCCTTAACCAATTGCCTTCTTTTCTGCAGCAGCTGGATATGGAGTCTAACGGCAAGTCGGTGGATATTTTCGGCCACCCGGTAAATTATAAAACCGGCCCGATTGTTTGGGGGCAAACTGGCTCCAACGGCCAGCACGCTTTCTTCCAGCTGCTGCACCAGGGTACACGCTATGTGCCGATCGATTTTATCGCTTCGCTCAAGCCCGAGCCCGGCGTGGAAGACCACCACTTTGCGCTGCTGACCAATATGCTCGCCCAGGCCAACGCCTTTATGGAGGGCAGCCAGGGTGACAGTAAAGAGCTTAGCCAGCACGACCCATACAGCTGCCCCGGCAACCGCCCTTCCAGCACGCTACTCCTAGACGAGCTAACGCCCAAAAACCTCGGCGCGTTAATTGCACTCTACGAGCACAAGGTCTTCGTTCAAGGGGTGATCTGGAACATCAATTCATTTGATCAGTGGGGCGTGCAGCTCGGTAAGCGCATCGCCGGTGAAATAAGCGAACGCATCGACGCCCACGCTGCCGACTTCGATGCTTCTACCCAAGGCTTGCTGGAACTGGTGCGAGCGCACTTCTCGAGCGGTGCCCACAGCGCTGGCAGCCCAGAAAAAAGCGGCGCCAAACCGTCCACGAAGAAAAAACGCTAGAAAAACCATCGTTTTAGTAGGAGCGCTAAGCAGTACGCCTCGGCTGAAAAAGCAAGGCGTACTAATGTTTAAACGAGAGCGAAATCGTATAATGCCGGAGATACCTCTTGTTAAAATATTTTCTTTTGCCAGAACTGTGCCTTGCCCATCTTGGGATCTAACTCATAGCCCTTGAAACCGAACGAGAGATAAGCACTCTGAGCAGCTTTATTGCCCTCTAGCACCTCTAAGGTCAACTTACAGCAATTTCTCTCTTTAGCCACTTCCTGTGCTTTATCAAGAAGTTTGTGAGACAGCTTGCAACCTCGATATTTACTAGAAACGAAGAGATCATGGATATTAATCAAAGGTTGGCAAGCAAAACTTGAAAAACTCTCAACACAAATAGCGAGCCCGGCAGGCTCATTTTGTACAAACGCAAGAACTGCAAATATATGCGGTCGTTTATCAATTTCCGCTACCAAATTGTTTTTTACAAAATCTGGAAGTTCAGAAGCTCCTCCCATTTCATCTTTAGCGTAATCATTGAGAAGAGATACTACTGCCTCAGCGTGAAGAGGAGATGTTAAGTCGGCGATTACAACTTTTTCCATGATAGCTCCAGATCCAAGTTAGGCCGGCGATTAGATAATGCGGTAGATGGAATATTCAGTTTTCCAACTTAATCATTTAATTCTCGTTTCCCAGTTTTTTAAACCGGGCGCTTAGCCAGTAGCGCCCACACGCCTGCCGATGAGAGCAGCGACCCACCTACGAAATTAAAACGACGTTGAGCACGGGGAGATGTCAGCAGTTTGCGAGCCGACGTCGCGAACACTGCGTAAAGGGTTGCATTTAGAGTCGCTAAGCCTACAAACGTAGCTGCCAAAATCCACAGCTGAGTTCCAGCATCTGCATTTGGATTAATAAATTGCGGTAGGAAGGCAATGAAAAACACCATCCCTTTAGGGTTAAGTGCAGTGACAAGATACGTATTGGCAAATAGTTTCCAACGGGAGCCCGATACAACAGGGGCTTCAACGTCAGCGGAAGAAAACCCCGCCCTTAAAAGTTTAATGCCCATATAAAGCAAGTACAGCCCACCCATCCACTTAATTACTGTAAACCAAAAGGCTGACGTTGCTAGCAAAGCACCAAGGCCAAGTAGTGAAAATACTAAGGCCGTTGAGTCGCCCAACGTCACTGCGGCGACCAGCGGTATATTTGCCCGCCGCCCTTGTGCAATGGAGTAACTGATGACCGTTAAAATCGTTGGCCCAGGGATAATAAGCAAAGCCGCTGAAGCGGCAGCAAAGGCAAGCCAAACTTCTATAGACATAGGCTCTCACCTTTAAACCTGAATATAAATAGCGAACGTATCACGATTCAGCCTCATCCGGTATCAGCGCCAGCAAGTCGGTGACCTCAATATCTGAACCAGCTTGGGAGAGCAGCGTGGTTACCTGCCCGCGGTGGTGGGTTTGGTGATTGAAGAAGTGAAAAAGCAGACTTGAGAAACTGCGGATGGCCGGAACCCCTTTCATGTTGTGGTAACTCAGTACCGTCTCTAGGTCCTCATCTGTCAGCGCTGCGATCCAGTTGATAATCACGCTATCCAACCATTGACGATGCGCTTTTAGGCCCTCCAAATCATCAAACATCACTTGATCAAGGCGCTCAGGCATCGGCAACGCAACCATCACTGCAAGCGTTGCGGTTGAAGACGGATGGGTGGCAAAACGCTTAAGCCAAATAGTGTCTGCTACAACGATATGGTTGAGCGTGCCATAAATAGAGCCGAAATAGGCGCCTTTATCTGCCACAAGTTCAGCTGTACTCAGCTTGCTAGCGGCATCGTATACCTGGGCGTTCATCCACTCGTTATAAGCGGCCATTAGTTTTAAGTGTTGTTGAATTTTCATAAGTGCAAAGACCTTTCCTTGTCAAAAACAGCATCCCTATAGAACGCCTGGAATATACTGGATAGCGACGTTATCGCCCCCCAGCTACATCAATAAACGACCCGGTAACGTATGAAGCCTCATCCGAAAGCAACCAAGCGATGGTATTTGCCACTTCCTCTGCGGTACCGCCACGTTGCATGGGAATTTGTGGTGCCAGGCGATCCACTCGCCCAGGCTCACCACCATCGGCATGCATATCAGTGTAGATAAAACCGGGACGAACCGCGTTAACACGAATCCCCAAAGCGGCCACTTCGCGCGACAGCCCTTTGGTCAGGGTATCCATAGCCCCTTTCGATGCAGCGTAATCCACATACTCAAACGGCGAGCCTGTTTGGGAGGCAAGTGATGAAACATTAACGATGACGCCACCTGATTTGAAGCGTCTTACAGCTTCTCTCGAGCATAGAAAACAGCTAACCACGTTGCTATTAAGTACTTGATTGAAACGTTCAAGGTCGATATCAACCAGTTTAGATTGAGTAAACAGAACGCCTGCATTGTTGACCAAATGCGTCACAGGGCCAAAGTGCGCTTCTGTTGCATCAAATAGATGGATCACCTCAGTTTCACTGCTAACGTCCGCTTGGTGAGCAAACGCTCGACCGCCAGCATGGGTAATACAATCAACCACATCATCCGCCCGTGCGCTATTAGCAAGATAGTTGACGCACACCGCATAGCCTTTAGCCGCCAGTAATTTTGCAGTCGCGGCTCCGATACCTCGGCCTCCCCCGGTCACGATAACCACTTTCGACATATCCCCCCCTTCGATGCTTTGGTAACAAACCTAATCATCAGATTAACCCTGCGGCCGTTACTTGGGTAGCTTCCCTTTTACCATCGGCAGGCGTTGCCATTGACGCACTATTGATTTCTTTCGCTCACACAACTACTGTATATAAAATCATGCAAAAAGAGGTGGACCTATGGCATCTCTTGGCCAATCAGACCAACCAACGGTTTATAAGGGCCGCGGAGCTACCTACGATCCGCACAATCGTTTTGCGCCTACCCGTAGCGAGTCGGAAGACGACGGTTGGTGGCGGGAGGAAACATCCACCACTATCGCCACAGAAGTGCGTGAGGAAGTCAGCAAAAGCGCGCTCTCCTGGAACAAGTCGCCAGATTTACCCTTTGATCGCTCGTTGAATCCCTATCGCGGTTGTGAACATGGCTGCGTTTACTGCTATGCACGACCTTCACACGCCTATTGGGATTTATCGCCGGGGTTGGACTTTGAAACTAAGCTGATCGCTCGTAGTGGTTTAGTTGAACGGTTAACGGAAGAGTTGTGCCATCCGAACTATGTCTGTCGGCCGATTAACCTTTCTGGCAATACCGACTGCTACCAACCGCTTGAAGCCACACACCAAACTACCCGTCGGATACTGGAGCTACTGCTGGCTTGCCGCCACCCCGTCACGATTGTGACTAAAAGTACCCTGGTGCTGCGGGACTTAGAGCTGCTGTCAGAAATGGCCGAGCACCGTTTGGTCCGCGTATTTGTGAGCTTAACCAGCCTGGATGCCAATCTAAAGCGCACCCTAGAGCCACGCGCAGCATCGCCTCAAGCGCGCTTACGGGCGATTCGCGAACTGAATACCGCTGGCATTCCGGTGGGCACGCTGATTTCGCCAGTAATCCCCGGGCTAACCGATCATGAAATCGAAAGGCTTTTGGAAGCGGCCAGCCGCGCGGGCGCCCGCACCGCTGCTTGGATGCTGCTGCGCTTACCTTATGAAGTCGCGCCGCTATTCGAAGCGTGGCTAGAAGCACACTACCCAGAGCGCGCCGCTAAAGTGATGAGCTTAATGCGCCAGTGTCGCGGCGGTAAGGCTTACGACGCCAAATTCGGTAAGCGCTTTCGCGGTGAAGGGGTATTTGCGGATTTGATCGCACAACGTTTCGTCCGGGCCAGCCGCCAGTGGAACATGCAGGATCGTACCGAGCAGGGCTTAAATACGCGAGATTTTAGACCACCACGCGCGCAGGGGGATTTATTCATTTAAGCTATGAAGAACATTGATAAGCCTGCTCCAAGGAAACTGAATGCCCGGTCTTAGCAAAACAAAATCGAGTTTTTATCGCCGCTTATATGTAGCGCATTTGATTGAGCAAGGGGTGGCTAGCGTACCCATGCTGATGGAAGCCACCGGCATGCCGAGGCGAACCGCACAAGACACGATTGCCTCTCTAGCTGAGCTGGATATCGAGTGCGTATTTACGAAAGACGAAGGCGAGCGCCATAACATTGGCCGTTACCAGATACGCGACTGGGGCGCGATAGACCCCCGCTGGGTGGCACAACACGCTGAAGGGCTCAAAAAGGCGTTAGGCTATCTTTGATGAGACCGATTTAAACCGACCAATTAAGCACCTTCATCCGGTTCTGCCCACGCCAGGCGCGCGGCATTGAGAGTAACACTGAGCGAACTTGCCGCCATGGCAAGCACGGCTACTAGCGGCGGTATGACCATCAGCACCACTAGCCCAAGTGCCAGGGTGTTATAGAGCGCCGAAAAGAACAGGTTTTGAACCATAATACGTCGGGTACGCTTGGCAACGCTAAGTAGCTTCACAACACCGCCAATCCCCGGTTTCATTAGCTGCGCCGAAGCCCCTTCACGGGCGGCCTCACTAGCGCTTAGCGGTGCAATACCCACGTCGGACGCCGCCAGACTCAAGGTGTCATTTAAACCATCTCCCACGTATAGCGTTGGCGATGGCAGCCCTTGTAGTAGCCGCGCTTTAGCTTCAGGTGAACGCTGAGCGTAGCAAGCCTCCCGCGCAAGACCGACACGCTCACCTAACCAACTCACCGCACCCTGCCGGTCACCGCTAATCATCGCCACCACATACCCTGAAGCGATAAGGCGTTTAACGCTGGACTCAGCATCGCTCACCGGTTGATCGGTGAGATAGAGCGTCGCTAACCAGCCCGCCTCATCGGCCACCATCACTTGCGAAGCAAAGGCTAGAGTGGCGTCCTGCGCATTGGAAGGAAGTTCAATGCGCTGACGAGCAAGCCAGTTCGCACTACCTAGGGTTAACCATTCACCGCTACTTAATCGTACACGGCGCCCCTCCCCAGGTGATTCGTTTACTTCTATACACTGCTCAGGATGTTGGCCAGCGTGATTACTCGACCAGCGCGCTAACGCTTGTGCGAGCGGGTGTTCGCTTCCCGCTACGGCGGCACTGAGTTTGGGTTGTAAAACGGTTAGATCAACTCCCTGCCGCACCTGCCAGTGAAGCACGGTATGGCTACCGGTGGTTAAGGTACCCGTTTTATCCAGCGCGACTGAGCGAATACGCGCCAGGGTTTCAAGGGCAGCTGGGTCGCGCAGTGCAATACCCTGCTGCATCGCCTGACCACTCCCCGCAAGGCTTGCCAGCGGTACCGCAAGCCCCACGGCGCAGGGGCATGCCACCACTAACACCGAAAGTGCGCGCACAAAGGCATCTTCCCACCCCACCCCGAATAACAACGCCGCGGGCAGCGTCACCAGCGCAAGGAGGAGTGCTAAGGGACTTAACCAAGCGGCAAAGCGATCAGCGAGCTTCTGGAGCTCGCCTTTTTTAGCTTGATAACGGCGCATTTCATCGCACAGCTTATCCAACCGGCGCTTACCTACTCCCGCGCTTACACGCATCACTAAAGGCGTAACGCCGAGATAGCGGCAGCCAGCGTATACGGTCTGCCCTGCATTAAAGTGCCGCGGTAGGCTTTCACCGGTCAGTGAGGCGGTGTCGATCCACCCTGGGGCTTCAAGGATTCCATCGAGGGCCACCAGCTCACCGGGCGCTAGCTCCACGCGCATCCCCGTGTGCACTTCAGCTACAGGCCGCGATAGCCAGGCTTCTTCTTGCCAAGCCGTTATGTTCACGTCAGGCAGTGCCAGGGCATCCAGTGCTTTTAGTCCACGGTGGCGACAGAGTGTTTCCACCAACCGTCCTACCAACAAAAGCACAATCAACATGACGGCCGTATCGAAATACACTTCAGACGAGCCGCGCCAGAGAAGCCCAAATGAAACTATCACCGCTCCAATAACGCCAAGACTGACCAATACATCCATACCTGGACGTTTTGCCAGCAGGGTGCGCCATCCGGCACGATAAAAAGGCACACCAGAGAACAGCACCACGGGAAGTGAAAACGCTCCTGATACCCACGCCACTACTAGCTCGACCTGCTCACTAGGCAGTGCACCTGCGTAAATTAGTAGTGAAGCCAGCATGGTCCACATGCCAAATAGCGATCCGACCATCAGCCGAAGCGTTAAGTAGCGGCTCTCCTCGTCTAATCGCGCATGGGCGTCTGCCACCGGCTCGAGCTCAGTCAGCCGATAGCCCAGGCGTTTTACTTTTGGGGCAAGGGTTGCTAGTTGCGTGACCTCGACTGTGCCGTTGATAAAGAGGGTTGCGCTTGGATAGTGCACGCTAACATCACGCACACCATCAAGGCGTTTGAGGGAGCCCTCCACGGCAAGAGCGCAACTGGTACACCACATGCCTTGGAGGGTATAGAGCTGTTCTACCTCGCTGTGAAACGTCGTGCTTAAAGGCAAGGCGGAATGCCGATAATAGGCAGCGCCGCGAATAGTACACCGAGCGCTGAAAACAGATATAGCCCAGCGGAAACCGCTGCATTAAAGCGCAGGCGCCCTTCATGACGTTTTGCTTCGCGGCAACAACCCAAGGTTAACGCTGCTAATAACGCAATGGATACAATACTAACTAACAGAAGCATGGCGTTAACCAGGGTAAAAACACCCTGTTCGGGGGCAGGCGGTGCCACTGCACAGGCCACCGCATGGCCGCCATACACGGCGATAAACCAGATACACCAAAGGGTTAAACCAATTACGAAATGCAATGGATGGGTTAAGTGCAAGCGCTGTATGGTGGACGTCATCAGCTTAGCTCCCTATTACGCGGGGCAGTACCGCAAGCGCACCCACAATAATCCAGAATACCACTACGTTATAACGCCATAGCTGGGCCACCACCGCTGGCTCGAAAGGTGCATGAGCGCCCACATAGCCATAACCCACCCGCAAGCCCTGCATGAGGGCGAGAATAGCGCCTAAACCACCGTGTAGCAGTACATATATTAGCCCGACCATCATGATCGCATCATGGGCTGTTTCAGTGACTGCCAAGTCTGCACTTAGCAATACCCATACGGTAATCGCCACTTGAATAAAGCCCAGGGCACTAATGCTATACATGCCCATGGCTAGCCCCTCATCGCGTTTTTGGCGCAAGCCGCGCACACACTTTTCCAATATCCCAGCGCCACAGGTGAGCGACAAACCCGCTACGATAAGGGCGATCAGTGATAGCGGCGAGGTCTCGGGCATCCTCCATTCCGGCGATACCGTCCACAGGTAGAACCAGCCAAATAGGTAAGACATGAAAAATGAGCCATTGGCGAGCATGGTGATCGACATCGCCCATAAACCGGGGCCATCCATGGTGCGCGAGTGTAGCGGTGGGTCCCCTGGCGCGACCTCTGCATCAGGGGCAGCTTTAGGGTGCGCGCCGTTTTCCCATGACCAGCGCAACAGAAAGACCGCTGCCACAATCACCGCAATGCCCGCCAGCGGATAGATGCGTACCAGCAAGCTTATACACACCACTGCCAGCGCCATGGCTGCAAACAGCGGCCACCAGGAGTTGCCGGGCAGGTGAATAATTTCACGCACCTTACCCGTTAAAGGGTCGGTACCCCACATTTCCCGTCGGCCATTCGTTGCCACTGGCAGGCCATGTTTACCCTCGGCCATGGTGCGTGGCAGATCCGGGTTGTCCCATAGCGGGTGCCGGGTATCTACTTTGGGCAGGCTGACAAAATTATAGGCGCTCGGCGGCATGCTGTTGGCCCACTCAAGGGTGTCGGCATTCCAGGGGTTATGCTTGGCGGGTTTGCCAAAACGGAAATGCAGCGCAATATCCAGCAACACCATCGCAATACCCGCCGACATAACAAATCCACCCACTGAAGATATTAAGTTGAAAATATCCCAACCGGTGCCCTCTTCGTAGGTGTAGATACGCCGCGGCATACCCAGCAGGCCTGTCCAGTGCATGATCAGGAAAGTGGTATTAAAGCCGATAAAGGTGAGCCAAAAACCCCATTTGCCAATGGTCTCAGAAGGCATACGCCCTGAAAACAGCGGCAACCAGTAATATAGCCCTGCAATCATTGGGAAGAACATGCCGCCCACTAATACATAATGCATGTGCGCCACCACAAAGTGGGTGTCGTGCACCTGCCAGTTAAATGGCACCAGTGCCAGCATGACCCCGGTCAAGCCACCACACACAAAGATGACCAAGAAACCTACGATCCACAGCATGGGCAGCTTCATTTTGGGCTTACCCAGCCACAGCGTAGCTAGCCAGACAAATACCTGAATAGCCGTCGGCACCGCCACCAACATACTGGCGGCAGAAAAGAACGCCTGAGCCAGCTGCGGTATACCCACGGTAAACATGTGGTGAACCCATAAGCCAAAACTAATAAAGCCTGTCACGATAATGGCAAACACCACCCAGCCGTAGCCGACAAGCGGGCGGCCGGCAAACACCGGTATCAGCGTGGAAACGATACCCGCCGCTGGCAAGAAGATGATGTAAACCTCAGGGTGACCAAACAGCCAGAATAGGTGCTGCCACAGGATTGGGTCACCGCCACCGGCAATTTCAAAAAAAGGCATGCCTACCGCCCGCTCAAGTTCAAGCAAAATACTGCCTAAAATTAACGGCGGAAAACCCACTACGATCATCAGTGCCATGGCGAGGATATACCACGCGAAAATCGGCATTTTGTGCAACGCCATCCCTTGTGTACGCGTGCGCAGTATCGAAACGACCAGCTCTACCCCGGCAGAAACCGCAGAGATTTCAACAAAAGTGATCCCCAACAGCCAGAAATCTGAGCCTAAATCAGGTGCGTACTCGCTACTGCTAAGCGGCGTGTACATAAACCACCCGCTGGACGGTGCCATTTCAATGACCAGGCTAAACGTCAAAATGATGCCGCCAAACAGATAACACCAGTAGCCTAGCGATGTCAGCCTGGGGCAGACTAGGTCGCGGGCACCGATCATCTTGGGAATCATATAAATAGCTAGCCCTTCAAGCATCGGGATAGCAAACAGGAACATCATCACCGTGCCGTGCATGGTGGTGACTTGGTTATAAATATCCGGCGACATGAAGTCTTGCCCGGGGAGCGCCAGCTGAGTGCGCACCAGCATGGCTAGAATGCCGCCGATCAGGAAAAACACCATGCCGGTGATCATAAACCGCAGACCAAGGGTGGTGTGGTTAACGATGGTAAGTGCTTTCAAGCCCCGCGGGTTGCCCCAAATTTCATGCAGATCTTCGTGCAACCCCTGAGAGTCTTTGGGGTTCTGCGGGTCTTGGGGCGTTGCTTGGCGATTAATCGTCGTCATGGGGTCAAGGTCTCCAGCCAAGCACCCAGGGACTCCAAGGTGGCAGATTCAATATCATCGTGTGATGGCATTTTATTGCTGGGCTTAAGCGTTAGATGATTATTAAGCCAATGATTAATAGCGCCCTGTTCCATGGCTAATACCCCGGCACCCAGACTCGTGCGGCTACCGAGATCGGAAAGATCTGGCCCCACTTCACCGGTAGAGAGACCCGCTACCCGGTGGCAGCTTGCGCAATGGGTCATAAATGCCTCCCTGGCAGGTTCATGCTGAGGGTCATTAACGGCTAATGCCGTCAACTGATCCGTTTGTCGCTCAGCCAGCCAAGCGTCGTACTCTTCACGCTCAACCGCCTCTACGTAAAGATGCATATGGGCATGACCCACGCCACAAAACTCGGCGCACTGGGCGCCAAATACCGCAGGCTCGTCCGCTTCTAGACGGATTCTATTCACCCGACCAGGGATCATATCGATCTTGCCGCCCAGTCTAGGCACCCAGAAAGCGTGAATGACATCGGCACCGGATACATGAAAATCGACCGGCTCGCCAGCAGGCATAATGAGCTGATTGGAAGTGACTACTTCGCCCTCTTCCGCCCCTGGGTACCGCACTTCCCACCACCACTGGTGGCCGATAACCTCGATAACTTCCGGCGGCTCGCTCAGCGGTAGTGGCAACATGCGTTGCCCAACGGGCACCCCGAAAGCTAATAGCGCGGTAATGCTTGCTACGGGAAGCAAAATCCCGCCACCAAGAATCCAGCGACGCGCAATACGCCTTTCTTCAGCTGGCGTGCGAGTAACGTGCTTTCGTTTGAATGCATATAGCCATAGCGCAGTGACAGCAATCAGAACGACCGTGCCAAAGGCCAGCATGATCCACCAGATCAACACAACGTCACGTGCAGCCGGGCCAGCAGGGTCTAAAATAGACCTATCACCCGCACAACCCGCCACAAAAAGCGTAGTGAAAACAGTCAATACTGCTGCAAGTTGGTTGACCCGCTGGCGGGTTAAGCGTTGAATACTCAGCGGGGCAGCATCTTGCTTGTCTCGTTCCCTCATTCCTTGATTCCCTTTTTCTGCCCACAGGAAGTGACCATGGCAAAATCTCCCCAACGCTCGATTAAAAGCCGCGCGTCCCTCGCTGGCCACCCGCTGCACCCAGTGATGATTCACTTCCCGGTTGCGGCCTTGATGGCTTTGGTGGCAAGCGATTTGGCTTTTTGGTACACCAGTGATCCGTTCTGGATGCGCACCGGTCTGTGGCTCGCGGGCGTAGGTGCTTTCGGCGGCTGGATCGCAAGCGTTGCTGGCATTATTGACTTGGTAACAGTGAAGCGTATTCGTCGTCTGATTACCGGTTGGAGCCACGCCATCGTTGCCGTTGTGATGCTCTCTCTGGCCTCGTTTAACTGGCTGCTGCGCCTCAACGATCCCAGCGCTATTATGCCGTGGGGTTTGACTGTATCGCTGATTACTGGCGGTCTGATTGCCCTGGCGGGCTGGCTCGGTGGCCAGTTGGTTTATGAACACGCCGTGGGTGTTGATGTCGACGACTAACGCATTGGAAGACCTAACTGCATTCGATGACATCGCCACTAACTCCAGTCCAATGGCTTCGCCAGCACGAAGGTAAGCACTGCAATAATACCTGCCAACGCAACGAACAGCGCTACCCAGTTGGCGGGTTTCACCCATCGATAGTGGCCGAGCTCTAAGCGCAAAATGAGCCAGCCGAAGCTTCCATGAGCGGCCACCATTGCGACCACGGCCACCAGTTTAAAAATCAACCAGCCACCCAGCAAACCGTGAAGCAAAAACAGCAGCGTTCCAGAGGCAATCGCGACCAGCGCTGCTGGAGTGGCAATGGAATTGTAAAAAAAGCGCGGCATGGGTGGTGTGCCCTGGGCAAAGCCAGAGTCTTTACGAAGCTGCAGCGCCTGACTCAGCAAGGCAGGGAGATAAAGCAGCGAAGCGCACCAAATCACTAGCGCGGCAATGTGAAGCAGTTTAAGCCAGGGCATTGAAGCTTCCTTGCGTAGCATAAGGCGGGATCGGTTTACCCCGTAACCTTAGCCAAATCACCGCGCTGTGGCTAGCCCGTTTTAACTTATCTGTATCTCGTAACCCGTGAATTTACGAAGGTTAATCACCCCGCTATCAAGGATCAAATACTGTCCTTTAATGCCCTGCAGCACGCCTTCTACCAGCGGCTGTTTATCAAAATTGTGCGATACGACTTTGGCTGGGAAGACGCTAACCGGGTAATGAAAATGCTGCGCTGGTGCGTCAACAGCACGAATGGCGTCACTGCCATGCGTATCGCGCAGCTGTTTCAGCCCATCGGCTAGCAGACCCAGCAGGCGATCGCGTTCAGCAACTAAATCCATTGTGTCCACGTCGCCCTTTAACATGGCACGCCAATTGGTACGATCGGCCACCTGCTCCTTAAAAAGCATTTCGACAAATCCGGATTGCTGACGCGTATTAACTTCAAGTATCGGTAACGCCTGAATCGCGCCTTGATCTAACCAGCGTGTCGGCATTTGCGTTTTGCGGGTAATGCCAACTTTCAGCCCCGACGAATTGGCCAAATACACCACATGAGGCTGGAAGCAGTATCGCTCACCCCACTCAGGCTCCCGGCATGTACCTTCGAAAAAATGGCAGGTTTCCGGCTTCATGATGCAGGTATCGCACTGAGCTAACCGCTTAAAGCAGGGGTAACAGTGGCCCTGGGCAAAGCTTTTTTTTGTCGCCCGCCCGCAGTGGGTGCAAGCAATGGCACCTGTCCAACGCAGGCTAAGCGGCTCACCAATGCGCTCATTTAGCGCCAGCCTGTGTTCACCTGCACGTAAATGATATACCACCTGTTGATCTTGGCAGCTGGGTAAGGCAGCCGCCATTTTGCTTAAACAGCCCTGTACTGAAAAACCCGGTACTGCCGCTTCAATCACGCGAGGCATCCCGTGCCAGACCGGCCATTTCAGGCGATACACCTGCGCCAGTAGCGGCCGCCCCACAGGTACGCTGCTCTAAATACCCTACGCGGTTTTCCTCTGGCACATTATTTTCCGCTTCGTAGCGCATCACCGCTTCCAGGCACAACTCAGTCTGCTCGGGCGTTAAACGACGACCATCGGGCCATTTACGCAGCGCAACGGCCTGTTTAAGGCTCTCGTAAATCGCAGGCGTCATTTGGTTAATCATTTTCTCGAACGTCATTTCGCTCATTACAGACCTCTTAACGATTTTTCAAACGGCGGGATGAATAATACCAGCCTGTGACAAGCCCCACGAGTAGCCCACCCAAATGCGCTTCATTTGCGATATTGCCAAATCCCACACTGCCCGCCACACCGGTCATGGTGAACACCATCCACCCCAACATAAATACCACTAACATTTGCGGCACAAAGAAACCGCTTTGTGGCACCCGCCGCGACATTAACCAAACATGCGCTAGTAAGGCATATACCACCCCAGACATTCCCCCAAACAGTACGGTGCCGGTCATGTACTGCGCTATATTCGCCCCAATGCCCGCCACAATCAGTAGCAGTAACATGGTACGACTGCCCTGCAGTGCCTCAATCTGGCGACCGAAATACCATACCCACATTAGATTAAAAATCAGGTGCATCCAGCCAAAATGCAGAAAAGCAGGCGATAGCACTCGCCATATTTGGCCCGACGTTAGCGTTTGCGACAGCGTGCCGAACACCAACTCACCACCAGCAATACCTATCGGCACAATGGTTAGGTTAACTATCAATTGGTCGCCAAAAATTCCGATCAGCGCAAACACCACTAAGCTAATCACGATCATCAGTGCTGTAACGGGCACTTTGCCAAGGGATGTGAGTGACGTATTTATGCTGTGCGGGCGTTTAGCCGTTTGCTCAAGCACCAACGGTTCACCACGCTTCCAGCGTTCTACCAGGGCGTTCAATTCATCCTGCTGGCGGGGGTCTGCAATCCATAACAGTTGTCCATCTTGTTCATCGGTAATGCGGTGACCAATGCGATGGTGCCAAAGCGCTTGGCGCAGTTCGCTTGTATCCGCGTGATCGGGCAGAAGCATCACTGGATGCATATCATCTCTCTAATCAAAGCGCTGGCGGCACGCTAGCCGCTGCGGGGGGTTGATCACATGAAAAAATTGCAAACAAAAAAAACCGGCGGTAAAAACCGCCGGGTATAAAGCAAGGGATCATTCAAGGGAACACTTACTCTGATAGCCGACAGCAGGGTTAGTTCAGCTGTTTTGCAAAAATTATGTAAAGTTATGTATCAATAGAAACACCATCCTAATCGAAGTCAATTTCCCATGGTTTCGGTAGCGCCCGCTCCTCTTTAGGAACCTTAATCCAGACGAAATGATCGGCGTTCAATGCCGCTTCTCCACTCCATCGATACGCCACCAAACGGCCATATTTAACTGCACTATAGTCCAGACACGCGATATTACTGGCAGGCAGTGCTGGAATGCCTTCACACCAGTAGTGGCCAATAAACAGCGGGGGCTGCTCGGGCCCATAGTAACTTAGCTTCTGCCGCTCTTGACTGGTCAGTTCGCGTGTTTCTAGATCACCCGGCAGGTTATCTGGCTGGAAAACCACATCGCCCCACTGCTGAGGCGCCTCAGCCCAAAAATGGGCACGGAAACTCTGCCGCGTAAAACCATCGCCAGAGTGTATTGCGATTCCCTTAGGCAGCGAGACATGAGGCCCGCGGGTTAGACGATCTAAAATCCGAAATGCCTGGGTAGAGGCGTCTGTCGATTCGACTAAAAACTGCGCGTCCATACAACAATCCGGGTGACGCTGCTTTAGTTCTTTAATCAATTCTTCATCCCAGCAGGCATGCACCACGCGAATGCCGTCTAGCTCCAAACAAAGCGGAATGGTTTTAAACCATGCCAACGTATCCTCCCACTCGTTGGTGTAGTCACGGTACTGTTCCAGAGTATCTTGAATAATCCGGTTATGGCGCGGCGTGTGCTCTCGCAACCAGCGTTTGTGGCTACCGGCGGGAGCAGGATGAGTATACGCCAGCGCGTTATACTCATGATTTCCCATCACGATATACGCCTCACCCTGCTCAACCATGCGTCGGGCGATGGTCACCGCCAAGCGAATACGTGGACCGCGATCAATCAGATCACCGAGAAAAATTACTTTGCGGCGTGGATGACGATATACACCAGCGCGATGATGGTAGCCCAGCTTTTCGAGTAATGAAGCCAGCGTTGCGCCGCAGCCGTGTACATCACCAATTAGGTCATACCCCTCCATACTCAATCCCCCAACCGATGGCTCCAGCCTAACTTGCTGCGCAGTACTTCATAGAAATTGTGACCAATTGGATGTACCAGCTGGACGCGCTCAGGCTTACGGGTAATCACTAACACATCATTAGGCTTTGCCACCGCCCGGGTTTGACCATCGCAGCTAATATGCGGATAGGACTGATTAGTTTCGCCAATATGAATGCGTATCTCGCTGGCGGCATCAATCACAATGGGGCGGCTTGATAGCGTATGGGGAAACATGGGCACCAGCGTCACTACATCCAGTTTGGGATGCATAATGGGCCCGCCCCCAGAGAGTGCATAGGCCGTAGAACCGGTAGGCGTGGCCACAATCAAGCCGTCGCTGCGCTGGCTGTAGACAAACTGTCCATCGATAAATAGCTCAAACTCAATCATGCGCACCGCTTTGCCAGGATGCAGCACCACTTCATTTAAGGCCTCGCCATTACCTACCGCCACGCCATTGCGATAAAGCACTGCATCGAGCAAGAAGCGTTGCTCAACCTCAAACTCCCCTGCTAAGACTTCACCTACGCGCGTTTCAAGCTCATCAGGAGAAATATCGGTTAAAAAGCCGAGCCGACCTCGATTAACACCTAGAATCAGTGTGCCGCTTCGGCATAGGGCGCGAGCGGCTCCTAATAAGCTGCCATCCCCCCCCACCACAATGACTAAATCACACAGTTCCCCCAGCATTCGGCGACTTGCTTCCGGCTGGCCATGATGCGGCAAGACCGTGGCGGTACGATCCTCTACCAATACCTTGTAATTATGCGCGACAAGATAGGTCACCAGTCGCTGAAGGGAATCGACCACCTTTTCGCTACCCAAGCGACCAATCAGACCAATCGTTTTAAATGGCGTGCCTGATCGGCCGTTTGAAGGCGGCATGGATAGTGATTGTAAGGTGTTACACATGGGCCGACTCTCGCGAACATAAGACACCATTATGGAGACACCTTACCTAACGGGCAAATAGCCTAATTAACGGCCACTTGGTGACGCTGGCACCACCAATGGTTTAACCATAACGAGGCGCCCATAATAAGTGCGCCAAGCAATAGACGCGGAATATCTGCATCACGGTTCCATATGACTAGATTGACGATTAAGCCTGCCGGCACCAAGGCATTGTTCATAATCGCTAAGGTACCAGCATCCACCTTGGTGGCGCCTTGGTTCCAAGCAAAATAGCCCACGCCTGAAGCCACTAAACCAAGCCAAGCCAATACACCCCACTGCAGCGATGTGGTTGGCAGTGCCCCACTATTACCAAAGAGAAGATAAGCGGGCAGTGCCACTAACATAGCGCCAATAAAGAACCAGCCAAAAACATTGTGCCAAGCTAACGTGGGGGGTAAATCGGCCGCTAGTCGACGATAGCCCACTTGCCCAAGAGCAAAACAAAGGTTTGCACCTTGCACGACTAAAAACCCCGCCCAGAAACCGCTATCAACGCCGTCATAACGTATAACGGCCGCACCTACTACCGCGAGCAACGCGGTGACTAAGTAGATCGGGGTAAAGCGGCCAAACAGCAAATCATCCAGCAAGGCAATATATATAGGGGTGAAAATAGTGAAAAGCAGAACTTCTGGCACCGATAGCAGCAGAAAGGATTGATAGAAAAAGGTGTACATCACCCCCAACTGAATGGCGCCTAATCCCATTAAGGCCAAGCGCTGCTTACCACGCAGCAGGCTGGGCCTTAAGAAAGGTAAAAACACCAGCATGGCGAGCGTCACGCGAAGCAGAACGGCAAAGTAGCTATCAACTTGCCCTGCTAAGTAAACCCCTATTAATGAAAAGGAGAATGCCCACAGCGCCGTGACGCCAATCAAATAACTCATTGTAAACCTCGTTTTATAGAGCGGTTTACACGAATTATACGCACCTAATCAAAAGTGCCAAGCAGTAAACGCAACGGCATCAATATAGTTAACGGCGTTGAATCCATAACCATGCATAGATAGCGCCGGGCACCCACCCTGCTAGCGTCAATACCGCACTGATCATCACCCGCTTACTACCACCGCTGGTTAGCCCTACGGCGAGTGGCGGGAGCAGAATTGCCAATGCCTGATAGCCAAGCGTTAAGCCAGCTGGCTCCGGCATGGTTTGCTGTGCTGGTTGTACCGGGGCGACATCTTGAACTGGGACTGTCTCCACTTTTGGCGGTGGAGTGAAGTGTTCCACCGTGCTAGCCACGGGCTGCGCTGCTGTTTTTACCGCCCGCTCTTGGGCGAGTCGATGAGCCTCTTTATCGAACTTTTGCTCTAGCGTTTCTGCACCTTCAGCCAGGTCATCGTGATGGCGCTCCCAATCCTCCCAATCGTGGGGCGTACCAGATTTAGGACGCTGGTGGCCAGAGCCACGTGCCCGCTCCCAGGCCTTCTCTTCCAACGTATTGGGACGGTCAGGATCACGGTCCAGACCCACTCCTGTACGGTTTAGATATTCGCGTGCATCCATCAGAGGCTCCTTAAAGCGTTGAATAAAGCCAGGGTGCTAACTCTACGTTGTTCGGGTAAATCACCTACAGTAAAGAAGTCGATACTGCATTAGGGCCAACAAAAGCCGATTATCAGACAATAGCGCCTGTGATGCACTTATCTACCGATAGCTAACAATATGGCTTGAATACGTTAGCTGAACACGATGCGTAAGGAGTGCTTTTTTATGAATACAACAACACCCCACATCGTCCGCGACATCATGTCCCGAGATTGCTATCGCGTCTCACCGGATGCTTCAATTACTACCTTAGCCCAGGGATTAGCCGTCCATCGTTTGCCAGGGGCGCCGGTTGTTGATAGCGCTGGACGTCTCGTTGGCTTTATCTCAGAACAGGATGTGTTGGGCCGCGTGCTGGATAGCATCTATCATGATGACGAAGCCCCCTTAGTTAGAGAGCTAATGCGCCATGAAGTCCTCAGCGTATCACCCAATAAAAGCATTACTGACTTGGCTCAGGAAATGCTAGGTGCCAAACCCAAGGTGTATCCGGTCATTGAACAGCAGCGGTTAGTAGGGATTGTTACCCGACGTGATATCCTAATCGCCCTACTGACTATTCGTCGCCACTAACTATCTTACTAACTTTCAAACAACTTATTGATTGACCAAAAAAAAACCGCTACTCAATGAGTAGCGGAAGCAAGGGATCAAAACAAAAGAGCCAGAACAACAACTTTAGCGACTGCTATCGCGATGTTGTCTGTACTAACTCAGACACGCTGTGAAGGAAAAGTTCGTAAAAAATTAAAATTTTTCGTACTAAGCAGCATGCGGCGTATAATTAAGTGGCTATTTTATTCACTGAGATCGCTTGGGAGCACAGCGAATGGCGCTGTATTTATTAGTATTGGGAGTATGCTTGTTGGTGCTCGGCTCCGTCATGTTGGTACTAATGACCTCAAGCACACCACGGTATCGCACTGAGCCTAAAGATTTAATTGCCCTGTTTGATAAAGCGTTAGCCAGCCAAGTAAGCGAAACCGAGTGGAATACCATTATTGGCTACCCGATCCGTCATAATGAGTATCTAGATGGCATTAGGCGTCGCGCAGCCCACTTAATGGATCAGCACGGTAGGCGCTGGTTGATTGCTCAAGGTAAACCGCTACTCAATCAAGAGGGGCAGGCAGAGCTTAAAGCGCTTCGCGATCACTTGTCTGCCCATACTGCTCTCCGCCAGCAGTAGCTATCAAGGTTTAAGAGGCCTGCTATGCCCAGCATCATTCGACAAATTCCGCTAGCCAGTGCAACCCACCACCACTCTCACGATTTCCATCAGATCGTGATTACCCTGTGCGGTTCATCGGAATTTGAAATCGAGGGGTTGGGTGGTCGGGTTAATGCGTTTTCGGGCTGCATCGTCCCAGCTAACCACGAACACTACTACTCAGGTAATGGGCATAATCGGCAGTTAATTCTCGACCTACCTGAGGATGCGCCTGCGTTGACCGGTGAAAACCGTGAGCTAGTCGCGCTATTCGATGCGCCACGTTTTTTTGCGCTGGATAACGCACTGCGCCACTACCTGGCCTTTATGGAAAGCGAGCTTGCCCAAGGCTTTGACACTTCAGACGTATCTTTTCAGCAAGATCGTTTAGCAGCCACTCTGCTAGGCTCATTGAAAGCGCGGCTTGGAACCACCCAAGGTGCTGCACAGCAACGATTAGACTTATCCCGTATTGACCGCTTTATACGTCAGCATTTAGCCGATGAGCTACGAGTAGCAGATCTTGCGCGCTTGGCTTGCCTAAGCGAGGCACACTTTTCCGACTGTTTTCGTGCCCAAACGGGATTATCACCCTGGCAGTATGTGAAGCGCCAGCGCCTTCATGCGGCGCGCCAACTGATTTTACAGAGCCGTCTCCCCCTCACTGATATTGCGATTCAAACGGGCTTTGCCAATCAGAGCGCGCTTTCCCATGCGTTTCGACGCAGCTATGGCCTGTCTCCCCGTAAGCTGCGCCAATGCGATGCGCCGCCGGTTGCAGCCAACGCATCAAAACGTCCTTTAGGCCCGCTGGCAGGCCAGCAAAAATTCCACTAAAGTCGTAGTGTTGCTTTTCTTACCGTGGAATTGACACGTTTTGCCTTGAAAACGGCATACACCTAACGTGACCGCGTTCTACATTCGCTTATCGTTTGGGCGCTATGCCCTTCTAGCTATTAGTTCTGTTTAGACTTTCGGGGGGCTTCAATGCTCAATGCCAAGAAAAAGCGTGCCCTTGCCATCTGGCAAACTGTTCTAGACACGCTCTCCGGCACCCCCGTGAAGCCAGTGGCTCGCACTATGTACAGCGCTTGTCACCGAGAAAACCGATTTACTAATAACACCGCTGCCTTAGGCGGCAACGCGTCGCTACTGACGCTCAAGGATGAGTGAACAACTCATACGAAAACAACCTGAAATCCTGAAAAGGAAACTATTTTATGGCGGATAATAATATAGGGAATGCCTTCACACTCGTAGCGTCTTTGCTGCTGATGATGGGCATAGGGATCAGATCGAAAAAACGCACAAACCACTTTGGTCATGACCTCCTAGGCAGTTTCTCTGCCGGGGCCAGTCACGTAAGGATTAACAAAAATTAAAACCGCTCCATTACCGGTTTCTATCTGGTGTGGCGTAAAACCTGTCGGCGCTAGGGTTGTACGAAAAGTCAGCGTGCTTAAACATTTTTCGTACATAACTTAGCTCCATTCTGACGAACTGGAGAATTTTCATGGCTACTGGTGTTTGGATTAGCTTAATTGGTTACTTTGCGCTGATGGTCGCCATAGGCGTTTATGCCATGCGCAAATCAACGTCTTCATCTGAAGATTATATGCTGGGAGGCCGAACCCTCAGCCCGCAAGTGGCAGCCTTGTCGGCTGGCGCTTCGGATATGAGCGGCTGGTTGCTGCTAGGGTTACCCGGGGCGATGTTCGTATCGGGCCTGGGTTCAGCCTGGATCGGTATCGGCCTGCTCGTGGGCGCACTTTTCAACTGGATTCTGGTCGCACCGCGTCTTCGTGAACAGACAATTCATTACGGCAATGCGATTACCATTCCGGCTTTCCTAGCCAACCGATTTCCAACCCGCGCGCTATCTTTACGCACGGTGTCTGCCATCGTTATCGTTATCTTTTTCGCGGTGTATACGGCTTCTGGCTTAGTAGCAGGCGGCAAGCTGTTTGAAAGTGCGTTTTCCGGCGTTTATAACTTTGGTGATATGAGTAACTACTCGATGGGTGTCATGATCACACTCGGCGTGGTGCTTATTTACACCGTTGTAGGTGGCTTCCTAGCCGTGAGCCTGACGGATTTCGTGCAAGGCTGCATCATGATGTTAGCGTTGGTGATCATGCCTCTGGTGGTGCTATTCGGCGAAGGTGGCGGCGGATTCTCCCAGGCGTCAGAAACTCTTAATGAAGTTGATCCTACGTTATTATCCTGGACGGCAGGGCTAACCTTCATAGGGTGGCTGTCTGCCGTTACCTGGGGGCTGGGCTATTTCGGCCAGCCGCATATCATTGTGCGCTTCATGGCGATCCGGTCTCAAAAAGATGTTCCTATTGCCCGCAACATTGGCATGGGCTGGATGCTTATCTCCCTAATTGGTGCTGTTTCTCTGGGCATATTTGGTCGTGCCTATGCGATCCGAAATGGTCTTGATATCCAGGACCCCGAAACGATCTTTATTGTCCTCGCTAATTTGCTGTTCCATCCGCTGATCACCGGCTTCCTCTATGCAGCGCTACTTGCGGCGGTCATGAGTACCGTTTCCAGCCAGCTTCTGGTGGCGTCATCATCACTCACTGAAGACTTCTATCGCCTGTTCCTGCACAAGAACGCTAGCGAACAACAGTGTGTGGCCGTAGGCCGTGTATGTGTAGTACTGGTGGGCATTGTTGCCGCAGTGATTGCCTCTGACGAAGACTCTCAGGTACTGGGGCTGGTCAGTAACGCCTGGGCAGGTTTCGGTGCGGCGTTTGGCCCGCTGATTATTCTTTCGCTGATGTGGTCGCGCACAAACGGCAATGGTGCCATTGCAGGCATGGTAGTGGGTGCTGCTACCGTCATGATCTGGATTGCCTTGGGCTGGAACGGTGAGTTCATGGGTGGTCCTGGTGTGTACGAGATCATCCCCGGCTTTATCGCGTCCTTCATTGCCATCTTAGTGGTGAGCAACATGACTGACGACTCGGGTGAATATCAGCATATTAATCGCTAGTAATACGTCGCGATGCGCTGAGCGCATTCAAAGTATCGAGAGGGCTCCTGCGGGAGCCCTCTCGTGTAGCAAGGAGAGACCCTGTATGACCGAAGCCAATCATTACCTGCAGAGCGATGTGAGTGATCTACGCTCACGTATTCGCAGCAACTACGACGCCAATGAGGCAGAGGTGCTGCACGGGCTTATCGAATGTATAAAGCTATCGGAGGATGACCGCAAGAAGGTCGCCGCCATCGGCGCCAAGTACGTAGAGCGTGTGCGCAAGGAAAGGTCGCCCTCAATGATGGAAGCCTTCCTAGCCGAGTACGGACTCTCAACCACCGAGGGCGTTGGCTTGATGTGCCTCGCTGAAGCGCTGCTGCGCGTGCCCGATGCAGAAACCATCGACGACCTGATCCACGACAAGATTGAGCCCTCCGACTGGGGCGCCCACCTGGGCAAGTCGTCCTCATCAATGGTGAATGCCTCAACTTGGGCGCTGTTATTAACCGGCAAGGTACTAGCAGAAGACCCCAAGGGGCCGACGCGAGCGCTACGCGGCTTGGTGCGCCGCATGGGCGAGCCGGTGGTACGTAAGGCCGTTGGCCAGTCGATGAAAATTCTTGGCCGCCAGTTCGTACTCGGCCAAACCATCGAAGAAGGCATGAAGAATGCCCGTGAACTCGAGAAACAGGGCTACACCTACTCCTACGACATGCTAGGCGAGGCAGCGCGTACCGATGAGGACGCCGTTCGCTATCACCAAGCTTACGCTAAGGCGATCTCCGCCATTGCTGAACAGGCCAAGGGCGATGTACGTGGCAGCCCCGGCATTTCAGTGAAGCTCTCGGCGCTACATCCACGCTATGAATACACCCATCGCGACACGGTAATGGCGGAACTGGTACCACGCGCCAAAGAATTAGTGCAGCAAGCCGCCAAGGCTAATATCGGTTTCAATATCGACGCTGAAGAGCAGGATCGTCTGGATCTATCCCTCGACGTGATTGAGGCCTTAATGGCCGACCCCAGCCTGGATGGGTGGGACGGCTTCGGTGTGGTGGTTCAGGCCTACGGTCGTCGCGCGGCCCCAGTGATTGAGACCCTCTATGAGCTGGCTGAGCGGTTCAATCGTAAGATCATGGTGCGCCTGGTGAAAGGTGCTTACTGGGATACCGAAATCAAGCTATCCCAGGAAATGGGGGTCAAAACCTTCCCTGTTTTCACCCGCAAGGTCAACACCGATGTCAGCTACATGGCCTGCGCCCAAATGCTGCTCGACCGCCGCGACCGTATCTACCCGCAGTTCGCCACCCATAACGCCCATACCTGTGCCGCCGTTGTGGAGATGGCGGGGGGTGACAAGGACAGCTACGAGTTTCAGCGCCTCCATGGCATGGGCGAGTCGCTGCATCACATTGTCAAGGAGACGGAAGGCACTCACTGTCGCATCTACGCCCCGGTGGGCGCACACCGCGACCTGCTGGCCTATCTGGTACGCCGCCTGCTAGAGAACGGTGCCAACTCCTCGTTCGTCAACCAAGTGGTGGATAGCTCGATTCCACCGAGCGATGTTGCAAGGGACCCCATTGAAGGCTTTAAGCAACTCGGCAATGAAATTTCAAGCCCCTTAATCCGCCAGCCCGGCGAACTGTTCACCCCCGACCGCAAGAACTCGAAGGGCTATCGTATCAACGAACCCGCCTCGATTCTGCCGCTTTTAAATGCACGCGAAGCATTTGCCAATGCCACCTGGACAGCTGGCCCCATGCTAGTGGGCAACCCTGCTCCCAAGGGTCCGGCGCGTGATGCCGTCTCCCCCGCCGATGGCAAGTGCGTGATCGGCAAGGTGCATGAAGCCACTCCAGAAGAGGTCGCCACTGCACTCGATGCCGCCGAGCAAGGCTTCAAAGAGTGGTCGGCGCGCCCCGTAGCCGAGCGTGCTGAGGTACTGCGCCGCACCGCCGATCTCTACGAAGAGCACATCGCCGAGCTGACCGTGATCACCACCCGCGAAGCGGGCAAGATGATGTTCGATGGCATTGCCGAAGTGCGTGAAGCAGTGGATTTCCTACGTTTTTATGCCAACGAAGGCGAGCGGCTGGAAGCTGAAGAGCCCGGCAGCGCCCGTGGTATCTTCGTTTGCATCAGCCCGTGGAACTTCCCCCTAGCCATCACCACCGGACAGATCGCGGCCGCCCTGGTGGCTGGTAACGCGGTACTTGCCAAGCCCGCCGAACAGACGCCGCTCATCGCCGCCCGTGCCGTCGAGCTAATGCGTGAGGCCGGCCTGCCGGAAGCGGCCCTGCAGCTGCTGCCAGGCGATGGTCCGACGGTGGGCGGCCCGCTGACCAGCGACCCACGTATCGCCGGCGTATGCTTCACGGGCTCTACCCCGGTGGCGCAGATCATCCACAAGGCGCTGGCCGAGAACGCAGGCTCCGATGCGGTGTTGATCGCCGAGACCGGAGGGCTCAACTCCATGATCGTGGACTCCACGGCGCTGACCGAACAGGCGGTACGCGATATCCTGATCTCCTCCTTCCAGTCGGCTGGCCAGCGCTGTTCCGCACTGCGCATGCTGTATGTACAGGAAGAGGCCCGCGACCGGCTGCTCAACATGCTCTACGGCGCCATGGACGCTCTCACCATCGGCGATCCCTGGAACACCGACACCGATGTCTCGCCAGTGATCGACGCCGATGCCCAGACCGAAATCAGCGAGTATGTAACAGCGCATGAGAAAGCTGGCAAGGTACTCAAGAAGCTATCCGCGCCAACCAACGGCACTTTCGTTACTCCGGCGGTAATCGAGGTTGGCGGCATTGAAGATCTCGAGCGTGAAATCTTCGGCCCGGTGCTGCATGTAGCCACCTTCAAAGCGCGCGATATCGACAAGGTGGTCGACGACATTAATGCCAAGGGCTACGGTCTGACCTTCGGCCTGCATACCCGCATTGATGACCGCGTGCAGCAGATCGTCGAGCGTATTCATGTCGGCAACGTCTACGTTAATCGTAACCAAATCGGCGCCATCGTTGGCTCTCAACCGTTCGGCGGCGAGGGCCTCTCGGGCACCGGACCCAAGGCCGGTGGCCCGCTCTACGTAACGCGCTTTCGCCGCACTGCGGACCCAGAGCGCCACGGGGCAGCTGAGGGGAATGCCGTACCACTCAGCGACCTCCAAGCAGCTGTTGACGGGCTGGATGCGCGTAACTGGGCGGTACGGCCCAATCGGATTGAGGTGCTGCGCAAGGCCCTCTCAGGCAAAAGAGGCGTGATTCGCAAGGCGCTTGCCGAAACGGCAGCTTTAGATATGACATCACAAACACTGCCGGGGCCAACGGGGGAAAGCAACCGATTAGCGATGTATCCCAAGGGAGTGGTGCTGTGCCTAGGACCGAATATTGATATCGCCATTGCACAGGCTGCTCAGGCTCTCGGCGCGGGCTGTGCGGCGGTCGTCGTTGCACCAGGCGCGGTTCAAGCAGTTCAACCGTTGATTGATGCCGGCGCGCCGGTGGCCGGGCTTGATGGAAGCGTTTCAGCCGAGACACTCAGCGAGGTCAAAGGTATTGCCGCAGTCGCCGCCGCTGGTGCCAGCGACTGGACCCGTGAACTACGGATTGCGCTGGCCAAGCGCGACGGTGCCATCATCCCGCTCGAGACCCAAACCATCTCACCGGATCGCTATGTGGTGGAGCGCCATCTATGTATCGACACCACCGCAGCAGGCGGCAATGCCAGTCTGTTGGCAACGGCTGAATAGGACGACGCTTCGTTCGTGAGCGGCAGCTTGATGCCGCTCACTCAGTCTCCGGTATTAGTCTCCAATTACAGCCACTACTCGATAGTGGCTTTTTTTATCTGACTTCCGGGTGCCCCTAATAGGATGCTAGCACTGCTAGGCTCTTTGCCTCTCCTAACCCTTGCCCTGGATCAATAATCCACTCCTTGGGTCTCGTTACACTGGTTTCATCGTGAAGCGGCTATCGAGAGCCGTCTAGTCTTACTATTTGCTTTAACAACAGGAGTGATCCCATGCGTAAAGCCGCCCTGCCTACTCTACTTGTATCCACTGTTGCTGCTGCGGCGATGATGACCAGCAGCCAGGTATTCGCCTACGGTGCTGGCGACTTCTTTACCCGCGTTGGTGTAGCCAAAATAGCTCCGACCAGTGACAACGGCTCACTGGCTGGCGGTGCGCTTTCTGTGGATGTACAGGATAAAACCAACTTTGCCTTCACGCTGGGCTATCGCTTTCACGATAAAGTCGGTGTCGAACTTTTAGCGGCTCTGCCGTTTAAGCATGACATCCATTTAAATGGCGATAATATTGCTTCTACCAAGCACCTGCCGCCTACTCTAACGCTGCAGTACTATCCACTTGGCGGCACGCACTCGCGGGTACAGCCTTATGTAGGTGCAGGTATTAACTACACCCGTTTTTCGGATGAACAGTTAACGATTGGCGATCTGAACCTTGATAACTCCTGGGGCGCTGCGGGCCAAGTCGGTGTCGACTTATTGATTGATGGCAACTGGGCGCTGAATGCTGCGGCCTGGTACATAGATATCGATACCGATGCTAGTGTCAATGGCGCCTCGGCAGGCACCGTGGAGATTGATCCGCTGGTTGTGATGGCGGGACTTAGCTACCGTTTTTAAGTTATCCACGGCTATAATGCCTACCTAGTATCAACCAAAAAGCCTGCTCAGCGAGCAGGCTTTGTTGTTTCAACCATATTCCGCTTTAGATAGCCATCAGCCTTCGGTTACCAGCTGGTCAACTCTCTCTACTGCGCGTACCACCAGTAGTTGGTGATGCGCGGGCACTTTCTCCTGTTGCAAATACGCCGCTACGGCAGGCGCTATCTCACATTTCGCGGGCATCGTTGCACCTGCATCAATTAATGCGTTTAAGCGTGCAATAAACACAAAGCGTATCCATTGTGGAAGCGACATTGTGTCGATGCAAAATGGCTGCTGACTGGCAAACGCCTCTGCATCGGGTGTCGGCATTCGCCATAGATTGGCAGCTTTCATTGACGCCTCAAGCTCTAGAAGCGCAGTTTGCAGTGGCTGATAAGTACTCATAAATACGTTTGCAGATACCTTTGGTTAAATGAATAAACGCCTTGGCTGACTATTATCTCTACTCAGCGATCTGCTTGCTACAGCACAGCCATGGATTAAAGTTATCCATAGACCCACAGAAAACCTGCACGAGCCTGTGGATAAACTATGGAAAGGTCTCGCAGCGCTTGCTCTCATGCGGCTTACACCCAGTTGTTTAATTTTTAACCGTATTGTCATCAGCGTTGTTAAGGCTTTGTAATAAACAGTGTGTTTTATCCACTGCGGCGGCTGACAGCGCCACATCAGCAAGGTAGAGTGCAGGCTTGAAATGCGGAAGGATGTTATGCAACCAATTCAAACCCTTGATGAATTTTTCACCCGCAGCGGTGCAGAGGTTTCTCTATACCATATGGGGCGCCATGTAACCCCTTGCCCACGCTCAACACTGACTACCTTTGAAAGGGGCGAAATGGCCTGGCCCGAACCTTGGCAAGGCCAGGCACGTTTAGCGATTATGTTTCGTCTGGGCGACATGCCCGAACCTGCCATTTGGTTCTTAGCCCTGCCCCTAGATGAGCAAGGGCTGCTAGCCCCCGCCCAGCGTGATGCGTTTTTAAATCGCCTGCTGGAAACATTAGGGCGCACTGTTTCTCAAGTTGGCCGCGAAGAAACAGCGGACGTAGAGCACTTAATGAAGGATAATCCCCTTGCCTTCACACCTAATGTCACCTTTCAAGCGATGCTTAATGCACGCGCGACGCAAGACAGGGGCCTTACCGCGAGCCAGCATTTAGAGCCGGTTGAAGCTTACTTTAGCGGCCAACAAGCCATTGATTGGCAGGCATTAGGTTTACAAGGGATAGCCGATTATGTGATCCGAATGGATCCATCTGACGCTGAGGCGTTAGCGTTTCGGCTGACCAAGCTACCCACCGCCGTTATTCATTCATTGTGCTACTGTTTAGAGCACCAGACGTTTTCCGACACGTTAGTGTCAGCGCTTCGCCTGCGTGGTGAAACCGCCGCTCAACAGGGCGATGTGGAAACATTGAGTGCCTGCATTCGCGCTGTGGGTAATGCCGATTCAGCCGAGGCCGGTGAGTGGTACAGCGCTTTGTTAACTGACACAGCCGCCAGCGGGCCGGATGTATTGGCCGCAATGGCAGGGCGCGGCTGGCAATATCTGGAAGATGGTGACCGTCTACCTCTTTTTCTACAACGTTTGGCAGAAGACGAGCGTACCGACTTTGCCAACGCAGTACGCGATTTAGCACTTATTCCCAGACTACGCTTACCGGTAATGATGGCGCTGCGTGATGCGCCTGAAGAATCCCCTATTCAACGCCGTTTAGCCATGATGATGTCACAGAGAAATGCTTAATCTGATGGTGTCACTTTTATTTGCAAGGAGTCAGCCGTGAAGGAATTACCCTATCAGGCCAAGGCGGTGATTGGTCGCCGTGAAATGGTGACGTTACCTGAGCTAAGGCTTCACCTATGCTGTAAAGCGGACACTGGCGCGCGCACATCTGCCCTGCATGCAGAAGAGATAGAGACACATGAAGATGAAGATGGTCAACTGTGGGTAAGCTTCATCACTCATAGCGCGGGGCCAACAACACCGGCTCATCGCTACAATTTACATTTACATGATCGTCGTCGAGTAACCAGTTCAAACGGACATAGTGAATGGCGCTATGTCATTCGTACCCCTATGCAGATGGGCGATTTAAATTTTCCTGTTGAACTCACCCTGACTGACCGCAGTAATATGCGCCATCCGATGCTCTTAGGACGCCGCGCCATGCGCCGCCTGCTTGTTGCACCCGGTGCCGCATTTTTACACGGTGAGCCTTAACCTTTTTTACTCGCCTTTTGCTAGGCTCGGAGCCCCTTACATGCATATCGCCCTGCTTTCGCGCAATCGCAATTTGTACTCTACTCGTCGCCTGGTTGAGGCCGCAGAGCAGCGTGGACATACCGCGCGCGTGGTAGACACACTGCGCTGCTATATGAGCATTACTTCTCACCACCCTTCGATTCACTACAAAGGTGAGGAAATTGAGCACTTTGATGCGGTGATTCCCCGCATTGGTGCTTCGGTCACCTTTTACGGCTGCGCACTGCTTCGTCAGTTTGAGATGATGGGCACCTATGTTATCAATGATAACGTTTCTATTACCCGCTCACGGGACAAACTGCGCTCTTTGCAGTTGCTTTCGCGCAAAGGGTTGGGACTACCGATCACTGGCTTTGCCCACTCTCCAGATGATATCCCTGACCTGATCACCATGGTGAAAGGCGCCCCGCTGGTGATTAAGCTGCTTGAAGGCACCCAGGGAATTGGCGTGGTGTTGGCGGAAACGAATCAGGCGGCGGAATCAGTGATTCAGGCCTTCATGGGCATGAAAGCCAATATCATGGTGCAGGAGTACATCAAAGAAGCGCGCGGCGCGGATATTCGCTGCTTCGTGATTGGCGATAAGGTAGTCGCTTCGATGAAACGCCAGGCGGCAGACGGTGAGTTTCGTTCGAATCTGCACCGTGGTGGCACCGCCAGTGTGATTCGCATTACCCCGGAAGAACGCTCCACGGCCATTCGTGCAGCAAAAGCAATGGGGCTGCGCGTTGCAGGTGTCGACCTACTGCGCTCTAATCATGGCCCAGTGATTATGGAAGTTAACTCTTCACCAGGCCTGCAGGGCATTGAGAGTGCCACCGGGCTAGATATCGCTGGCATGATCATTGAACATATTGAAAAAAATGCGGTACCGGCTCGTAAAGCGCCCCCCAAGCCTAAAGGCTAAGGCGTAAATGCAAAAATAATCCGCTCTGGGGGTGGCAAATCGGCGCTGTCACCCCCACAATCTGCGTCACCGAAGGAGGTAGACGCTCATGTTTCTCGATAATCGCCAAGTGGCGATGGACAGCGTATTGGAAGCGCTGGCCGATAGCATTGATTATTTCCAAGACAATATTGAACGACTGAGGCCCTCACTGCGTGATGCCTTAAAGCCACACTATACTGCTCGGCTTAAGCAGATGCGTAAGCTGCAGGAACTTGCGCGTGCGCATTTAAAAATGCTGCCACGGGATGCAGACGTTGAGCGTGACGACTTTTTATGGCTGTGGAGTCGCTTGAAAAGCTTTGTCGGCAACGATAGCCAAGTGCTGATCAATGAGTTATTAGAGCAAGAGCGGGTGTTGATGCAAGCGCTCTCTTCTCTTTTTACACACCCTCTGCCCGACCCCATCGAACCGGTGGTTGAAGAGTGCATGCAGGGATGCCGTAAACTTATCCGCGAGCTGTATGCGCTGCAAAAGCGAAAAACGCATCGCTAAGAATTTGAAAGGCTGATCGCTTGAGCGCTGATAAGGCCAAGCATTTAAATTATTAAGGATTGGTAAAGCGATCGTCTGGCGTGGGCATACGCAGATCCACGGGTCTGCCCTCAAGCAACTCAACCGGGTCTTGCCGTTCACCAGGCCGTCGCAATGCAATAGGCTCAGGTGCACCAAGGAAATAAGGCTCTCTCCCCCATATATAGAGATCGCCTAGGGTACCCACACGCGCTGCCCATTCCCGCAGCTTAAGCCCCCTCTCTACGCCTATTGCTTGATCATCCGCAACACAGCCGGTGACATCCATACCTAGCGCCCGACCAATATAAACGGCGCGGGGAAGATGCCAGCTTTGGGTAATCAGCAGTGCTTGGTCCAACTGAAAAACATCCCGAGCACGTGCCAGCGTGTCGTAAGTACTAAAACCTGCAAAATCCATCGTTAACTGTTCTGGCGCCACACCCCGCCGATAAAGCTCACGCCACATCGCCCTTGGCTCATTATACGCCTGGGTACGGTTATCCCCTGAAAGCAGCAAATGCTGTACTTGGGCCTTATTGATCAATGTAGCGGCGGTACGCATACGTGCATGGAAATGAGGATTACGCACGCCGCTGCGCGTCCAGTGAGACGTGCCGAAGACGATACCTATCTCATCAGGGCGGCACTGTTGAGGCTCCTGCTCAATGTACGCTGCCGTCGTCGCCAGCACCCATAAATTGCCTGCTATAAACAGCAATGTCGCCAGCAGCAATAATGCTCCTAGCGACATTAATAACCGCTTAATCCATCTCAACAAAAAGTTATGCATCCAGCTCCCCAACCGGGGTTAAAACATGCCGAGTTCGAGCTTGGCCTCGTCACTCATCATGTCACGGCTCCAGGGGGGACTGAAGACAATTTCGGTATGTACTTTACTGATTTGCGGCGCGCCCAGAATCTTATTTCGCGCATCCGCTGCAATAACATCGCCCATTCCGCATCCAGGTGCTGTCAGCGTCATGCGAATAGTGGCAATTCGCTCGCCATTGATAAGACGCTCAATACGACAGCCGTAAACAAGCCCCAGATCAACGATATTGACGGGAATCTCAGGGTCAAAGCAAGTGCGTAGCTGATCCCACACAAACTGCTCTATCTCCTCTTCTGATGCCGTTTCTGGAAGCGTGGGACGAGGTAAGGCTTCTAGCCCCAGGGCATCCAAGTTACTCCCTTCAATTAAGAAGAGACGCCCCTCAAAACCAACGCTAACCGAGCTACCCTTGGCTTGCATTACGCTGACAACGCTATCTTCAGCCAGCGTTTGCGTGCTGCCAAACGGAATGGCAATAGCCTCTACATCGCGCTGGAGCGGCAACTGTTGGCCTCGTTCGAGACTAGCGACTTGCTCAAGATCCATAACTGTCCTTAAATCACTATCTTTAAAGAGGCGGCCTTAACGCACCATGCCAATGACACGCTGGAGTGCTTCAATAAAGCGATCCACTTCCTCGAGGGTATTATACGCGGCAAACGAAGCACGACACGTAGCATCCACACCAAAATGGGCAAGCAGTGGCTGGGCACAGTGATGCCCGGTACGAATAGCGACACCGAGCTGATCGATCAGCAGGCCGATATCCTGTGAGTGCGCCCCCTCCACGACAAACGAAAGTACGCCGGCTTTTTGCGGTGCTGTGCCAAGAATGCGAAGCCCATCAATACGCCCTACCGCCTGAGTAGCGTGGTCGAGCAGCTGGCCTTCCCATGCACCAATAGCATTGATACCAACACTTTCAACCCACTCCAGCGCTCGGCCAAGGGCAATCACTTCGGCAATCGCGGGTGTGCCAGCCTCAAACTTGTGAGGGATAGCGGCAAAAGAGGTGCCCACATCAAAGGAGACGGTTTTAATCATCTCGCCGCCGCCTTGCCATGGGGGCATCGCTTCCAATAGCGCCTGCTTGCCGTAGAGCACCCCTACACCGGTGGGGCCATACACTTTATGGCCCGAGAAGGCATAGAAGTCCGCATCGATAGCCTGCACATCGATGACTTGATGAGGTGCCGCCTGAGCGCCATCAACCAGAATCAGCGCGCCATGCTGATGGGCAAGCGCAGCCATCTCTTGGACCGGGTTAATGGTCCCAAACGCATTGGATACATGGTTCACCGCCACAAGCTTGGTGCGTTCGCTAAGCAGCGTGCTATAAGCAGCCATATCCAGCGCGCCACTCTCCTCAACCGGAATCACCTTGATGGTAAAACCAATTTCAGCGGCCAGCAGTTGCCAGGGCACAATATTGGAGTGATGTTCCAACATGGAAATCAGCACTTCATCGCCGGGGGCAAGGTTTTTACGCCCCCAGCTTTGAGCCACCAAGTTAATCGCTTCCGTGGTGCCACGGGTAAAGATAACCTGGCGCGCGTCTTCCGCGTTGAGAAACGCCCGAACTTTGTGACGCGTGCCTTCAAACGCCGCCGTCGCCTCATCGGCAAGGGTATGCAGCCCACGGTGAATATTAGCGTTATAGCGGGAATAGTACTCGCTAAACACATCAATCACCTGCTGAGGCGTCTGGCTCGTCGCTGCATTATCCAAATAGATTAGCGACTTGCCATGCACTTCACGAGACAAAATCGGAAAATCCTTGCGTAGTTTAGCGACATCAAAGGCTGCTTGGGCACGCATGGGCGTCGACTCAATAACGGTGTGTGGCATTAATCACTCCTGATATAGCCCTTGAGAGCGGGTGGTTGCTAGTCATTAAGTGCGACAGCAGCTTCAACAAGTCCAGCAAGGTTAAACCGCTCCGGCAGCTTGCCCGCAACCGCCAGCTCAACGCGTTCAGCAATCGCATCCAAAGTGACTTTATCCAGCACTTCACCGGCAAAGGCGAGTGTCAGCAAGCCACGAGCGGTCGCTTCATCGATGCCACGGGTGCGCAGCGCATAAATCGCTTCTTCATCCAATTGGCCTGTCGTGGTGCCATGGGAGCACTTAACGTCATCGGCATAGATCTCAAGCTCAGGCTTGGCATCAATATGGGCGCGATCCGAAAGAAGCAGGTTTTGATTACTTTGAAAGCCTTCAATCTTCTGGCTATCGCGCTTTACATACACCTTGCCATTAAACACACCGTGGGCACGGTCATCCAAAATGCCCTTATAGTTCTCATTCGAGAACGTCAATGGCGCATTGTGATTCACTTTAGTGTGATTATCGACGTGCTGACGCCCCTGGCCGAAGAACAGACCGTAGAAATTGGTCTCAGCGCCCTGGCCATTTAAGTCGCTGATCAAGTCGTTACGCACCAAGGCGCCGCCCAAGCTCAGATTGTAGGAGGTATAGCGGGTATCACGACTCTGCTCCACGTGAATGCTCGCTACGTGCATGTCGCCCAAGGGCGCTTCCTGCAGCTTGTAGTGAGCGAGTATTGCACCACGGTCAAGCATTAATTCGACAACGACATTGGTAAAGTTAGTCGCTTCGCTTTCACCTGTATAATGCTCAATCAAGGTCGCTTCGCTGCGCCCGCCGGCTTCCACCAAGACACGCGGATGGCTCATTACCGGCTTACCTGCGCGGGACAAAAACTGCAGCAAGATAGGCTTTTCGACCACTGTACCAGGCGCGATACGCACGACGGCGCCCTCTTCCATAAAGGCTGTGTTAAGCGCCGAAAATGGTGAAAAATCAACGCCGGTTAAGCGACCCAGTGGCCCGCCCACGGCTTCATGGTTGTCTACCAATGCCCTGGAAAGCGGCAACACTTGAACGCTGGACGGCAGCGCCTCCACATCTGACAGCGCCGATGAAAAAACACCATCAACAAAGGTCAGACGGTAAGCATCAATAGGCAACGTCAACGCAGCAGCACTGGCCGGTGAGAATTCAGCATCATCGGCTAGGGCAAAGTTGCCTTGAGCAATGGAGCGCACGTCGGTGTACTTCCACTCTTCATTGCGGCGGGTGGGGAAACCCAGCGCTTCAAATCGAGCCGCGCCCGCCTGACGACGAGCGGCCACCCAAGTAGGCTCAGCCTTATACCGCTGGCTGCGCGCCTTCAATGTGTCTAAAAAGGTTTGCGTATCGCTCATGCCGCAGACTCCTCAATGCCTTCGTAGCCGTTGGCCTCAAGTTGTTTAGCCAGTTCAGCGTCGCCGGTTTTAACAATACGGCCATCAACCAGCACGTGGACTTTGTCTGGAATAATGTAATCGAGCAGGCGCTGGTAGTGAGTAACTAGCAAGATAGCGCGGTCTTCAGCGCGCAGACTGTTAACGCCGTCAGCCACTACTTTCATGGCATCGATGTCCAAGCCTGAATCGATTTCATCCAACATGGCGAGCTTGGGCTGGAGAACCAACATTTGCAGGATCTCATTACGCTTTTTCTCGCCACCGGAGAAACCTTCGTTAACAGCGCGCTGCAGGAAGCTGGCGTCCATTTTCATAAAGCCGAGCTTCTCTTTCACCAGCTTCATAAACTCCGGTGCAGGCATTTCGCCTTCGCCGCGGGCTACGCGCTGGGCATTGAGCGCAGACTTCAGCAGGTAAATGTTTTTAACCCCTGGAATCTCTACCGGGTACTGGAACCCCAACAGCAAACCGGCCTGGGCGCGTTCTTCAATTTCCATCTCAAGGACGTCTTTACCTTCAAACGTAATCGTACCTTGGGTAACTTCGTAGCCATCTTTACCGGCAATCACCGCCGATAGTGTCGATTTACCCGCGCCGTTTGGCCCCATGATGGCGTGCACTTCACCCGCGTTAATGGTCAGGGTGAGGCCTTTAAGAATTTCATTACCTTCGACGGTGACGTGTAAATCATTCACTTGCAACATATTGATTACCTTCTAATCTTGGCGAGTCGCCGCAGCGACATTAATATAATTAAATGAAGTAGGCAGCTAACGATTAACCCACCGCGCCTTCCAGAGTCACGCTGAGCAGGGCTTCGGCTTCAACGGCGAATTCCATGGGCAGCTCTTGGAAGACGTCCTTACAGAAACCATTCACAATCATGCTGACCGCATCCTCTTCCGAAATCCCGCGGCTCTGACAGTAGAACAGCTGGTCTTCACCAATTTTGGACGTCGTTGCTTCGTGCTCAATCGTCGCCGTGCTATTACCAATTTCCTGATAAGGGAAGGTGTGCGCACCGCACTTGTCACCAATCAGCAACGAGTCACATTGGGTAAAGTTACGCGCTCCTTTGGCACGCGGGCCGATTTTCACCAAGCCACGATAGGACTGATTACTTCTACCGGCAGAAATACCCTTGGCGACGATATAAGAGCGTGTGCCCTCGCCAATATGGATCATCTTGGTACCGGTATCGGCCTGCTGGCGACCATTCGTCACTGCCACCGAGTAGAACTCGCCGATACTGTCTTTGCCACGCAATATGCAGGAAGGATACTTCCAGGTAATTGCGGAGCCAGTTTCTACCTGCGTCCAGCTAATGCGTGATCGATCACCACGGCAGTCGCCGCGCTTGGTAACGAAGTTGTAGATACCGCCAACACCATTCTCATCACCGGGGTACCAGTTCTGCACCGTGGAGTATTTGATATAGGCATCATCTAGCGCGACAAGCTCAACCACCGCGGCGTGAAGCTGGTTTTCATCGCGCATGGGCGCAGTACAGCCTTCCAGGTAGGAGACCTGAGCGCGGCTTTCGCAAATAACCAGCGTGCGCTCAAACTGACCTGTGTTAGCTGCGTTAATGCGGAAGTAAGTAGACAACTCCATGGGGCACGTCACGCCTTCCGGCACAAACACAAAGGAGCCATCGGTGAACACCGCTGAGTTTAGCGCGGCAAAATAGTTATCTGCCACCGGAACCACGGTGCCTAGATACTGCTTAATCAATTCGGGGTAGTCGCGAATAGCTTCAGAGATGGAGCAGAAGATAACGCCCGCTTCACCAAGCTCCTTCTTAAACGTGGTCGTTACCGATACCGAGTCAAATACGGCATCTACTGCAACGCCCGCCAATGCAGCGCGCTCATGCAAAGGAATACCCAGTTTCTCATAGGTTTCAAGCAGTTTTGGATCAACTTCATCCAGGCTCTGGGGGCCGTCTTCTGGGCGTTTCGGCGCACTGAAGTAGGAGATTGATTGGTAATCAATCGGCGGATAATCAAGATGCGCCCAGGAAGGCGCTTCCATCTTCAGCCACTGACGGTAGGCATCCAGACGCCACTCCAGCATCCACTCCGGCTCGCCTTTCTTTTTGGAAATAAAGGCTATGGTGTTTTCATCAAGGCCAGGTGGCAGGGTGTCGCTTTCGATATCCGTTACAAATCCATCTTTGTATTCGCGACGAACCAACTGTTCCATTTCTTCGCTTGCCATGGTGATACCCTCCGGGCAGTTGGGGTGGCGAGGTCATCGCCTTTAATAATAAATAAGGCCAGCTGTATGCGCGTCGTCGCTAGGCCGACGCTGCCGACAGGCTGATCGTTTGAATAGGCAGTTGCACCGGCAGCTTAATCGGTGCTGTATCGGCTAAATGCGCCAACGTTACACTCTCCAGCAGTGTGCGCATCGCCAGTGAGACCCGTTGCCAGTTGTCAGCGACGCCGCAGGTGGCAACAAGTTCGCAATCGCCCTCTGCTTGGCTACATTCGGTCATGGCAACGGGCCCTTCAATCGCCGCAATAATATCAGCGGCAGTAATTTGTGACGCTGGTCGCGCTAGCCGATAACCGCCTTGAGCGCCGCGCTGGGAGACTAACAACCCGGCCCGCGCCAGCATCTTTAACGTCTTACTCACAGTGGGGTGTGGCAACTGAACGGCCTCAGCCAACTCTGCCGCTGCATGCGATGCCTGAGAATGGCGGGCAATCTGCGCCATCACGACGGCGGCATAGTCTGTCAGCCGAGAAAGCTTGAGCATGTCGACTCCCCTTTAAGTACTCAATACACAGCTGATCAAATGGATGCTGCGCCAATTGAGTACCATTTTAGTCCTGTATAAATTTGATGTGAAGCCCTAGAGCCAAATGGTTAACAATTTATGCAAAATAACAGCACGTTCGGCGCTAATCGCATCAAAAACAACAATCATTATCATTTAAAAAAACTATGACCGGCGGATTTATCTTCATATTGCTTTGCATTGATCAATATCGTCTGATAGCGTCGAGGTGTATTAGGTGTCACTACTGTCTAAGACATCACGATATTTGAAGGAGACAAGACAATGGATGTAGCCGTCACCAACATGGTGAACGCAACGCTAGACATGAGGCAGGCACAAGCCTTCCAAGAAGCTCAGTTCAGCGTTTTTAAACAGGCCATAGACGGGCAAGCGGCGCATATAGCTGCGCTGATGGACTCAATGCCACAGGAACTACAGCTGGCTACCAGTGGCAGCGTAGGGACGCTGATTAACACCACCGCTTAAATGTAGTCGATGGTTAAAAGCAAATAGCCTCCTGGCAACAGGAGGCTATTTTTTTGATTATTGCTAATAGCTTAGGCTTTCTTAACAAATTCGGATTTAAGCTTCATCGGACCGATACCGTCAATTTTACAGTCAATATCGTGGTCGCCATCCACTAAGCGGATGCTTTTCACTTTGGTGCCCACTTTAACGACCAGTGAGCTGCCTTTCACCTTCAAATCTTTGATGACCGTGACGCTGTCGCCGTCGACCAGCATATTGCCATTGGCGTCGCGCACACCTGATGCATCACCGGCGCCCTCTTCTTCTGCCACCTTTGACCACTCATGACCGCACTCCGGGCATACATACTGGAGTCCATCGTCGTAGCTAAATTCAGAGGCACAGGCAGGACAATTAGGAAGATCACTCATCAGAAAGGCTCCATCACTTGGCTTAGATAAAGGGCTAATATAAGAGCTAAGAAAGCGATGGAGCCTACACGGGTTACACAGAAAGTCCAGCGAGCCCCTAACCAGACAATATGTCAGTCGCGCTGATATGTGCCCACTAATCGATTCATGCCTAGCAGATGTGGCTCAACTTCCTTGAGTAGCTCAGCCAACGTCAACCCTTCTGGCAACGATGTTTGATGGTCCAGCGCCAGCACCCAGAAATAATAAAGATGCAGACCATGCCCCTCCGGTGGCATCGGGCCACAATAGCCGTTATCGCCTTTATCATTCACTCCTGCCGTGCCCACAGCGGTTTTTTCCGTTAACTCCTGAAGGTCGCCAGGCAAGTTGTAAAGCACCCAATGGACAAAACCGTAGTTGCCTTCTTTCACCAAAGGCGCATCCGGGTCGTGGCAAATGACGGCATAGCCTTTGGTTCCTTCGGGCGCGCCTTGCCAAGCAAGCGCAGGAGAAACATCTTCAGCTTCCCCTGTATATTTGGCTGGAATTGCCTGATGATTAGCAAACGCTGGGCTAGTTACCTGCATGGAAGAAAGTGCAAACGCCATATGTCTCTCCTGAATTATTTTAGTGCTATGAATTATGTTAAACATTCAGTCTTTGGAGAACTTCATCGTTCATAGACTGAGTATTTCATACGTTAGCACTTCAAAGGCTAAGCTGCGTTGCGTGCTGTTGCCACCACTCCCGGGCAGTTGCAGCATTTTCAGCGTTATGTGCCGGATCAAGCACAACGCCTAATTGTATATACTCACCACGTGTTCTGATCATTAGCTGTGGGTCTTGGGTGGCCAACTGAAGCGCATAGAGCACCAACATTTGCTCATACTCATCGGTCGTATCCAGGCGTGAAAATAGCAGTGGAACGGCAGGGAGCCCGATCTGACCTAATCGTTCTGCGGCAATGTACCAAGGACGACGGTTGTCGCTCCCACCATAACTAGTCACAAAGCGCCGATCTGCTAAGCGGCTAACGTAGTAAGCCGCCTCTTCTTCCGGGCTGATAAGCAGCGGCGGTACCCAGTCACTCGCCATGCCGGTGACAGGTATTGTATTTGCAGTCGCCATATTTTGCGTGGGCTGCGCAGTGGTTACCGGCGCCTCAGGAACCGCTTGACTCGGCGTTGGTGCAGGGCGTTGCCCGCTGGCACAGCCTGCCAATAGTAAACTTCCTATACATACCGCCCAAATACTTACCACACTTCGCTGCATTGTCAGGCTTCCTATGCTAGACCTTAAGTGGGCCACCGACCCTGCTTCTGCAGGCGGCGTTTAACCCAATTATCATAAAGTGCCCGTAACCCTGATTTAATCCCCGGCAGGCCAATTATCCAGGCAACCGGCATTAATAATGGAATACGTGCCATTAACAAGCGGTAGGCATCAATGCCTTCTATCAATTGGCCTTGTGCAACTTCGATATGGAGAGAGCGCAACGCCATTGCCGGATCAACGCCCTTTTCCCGCAGGGTTTGTTGATGCTCACTCACATCAAGCCAAGCGATATCAGCTGCGCGGCTACCTGCCCAACGCTCATATCGGCGCCGCTCCTTACGACACAGCGGACACTGCGCATCGTAAAAGACGTTGATGAGGATTGTACTCGGCATATAGGCTCTCTAAACAACATTACCTAACCAGTGTGGCATTTTCAGCACTTGTCGCAAACCTTTAGCTTCATGCGTAACACCGTGGCCTTTGCTATGAATTCTGAACCAAGTAAACAGCTGTTAATTATTGCCCATGCACCTTCAGAAAACACCCGGCTTCTTCGGGATGCAGCCTATCGGGGCGCCTGCCACCCTGACCTTGAGTTTGTGGATTGCGTGGTAAAACCCCCTTTAAAAGCGGGCCCGGAGGATGTGCTTGCATGTGATGCCATACTGCTCGGCACCCCGGAAAACCTAGGCTATATGAGTGGCGCGCTCAAAGACTTTTTTGACCGTTCCTATTACCCCGTTTTAGACAAGAAACAGGGCTTGCCCTGCGCACTCTATATTCGCGCAGGCCACGATGGTACGGGGACACAGCGTGCGGTGGAAACCATCGTTAGCGGTTTACGCTGGCGCTGGGTTCAGGCACCCCTTATTTTACGCGGCCAGTGGCAGCCTGAATTTGCCGACCAAGTAGAACAACTCAGCATGACCATGGCGTTTAGTATGGAAACTGGGATTGTATAACGCTGCCTAGCCTGCCTTACTGTAGGAAAGCATTTCGTGCCAGTAGCGCGATTGAGATGTGGTGGAAATCGCTCTCAGCGTCTACTGCTGTTCACTAACGCACGTATTTTAGGTTGCCATTATGCATAACGTCATTGCCTTCTATGATGATCGCGTACTCGCCCACGAACCCAATATCGAGGCCGACTTCTTACCTGAACGCATCGATAAACGTATTCGACACCTGCTGGCAGGCCTGCCAGTGCCGTGGAAATACCCTGAGCATCCTGGCCGCTTGAAGGCCATTCAACAGCTGCTTGAAAGAGCGCCGATAAAGGGTTTACAAATCGAAGGCGGTAAACCAGCCACCCATGAGCAGCTTGCAAGAGTGCATACCACCTCTTATCTGAGCGACATTTTTAGCCTACGCGGTAAAAATGCCTGGCTCAATATAGACACTACCGCGGTCTCACCCGGCAGCGTAGATGCGGCAGAGGTCGCTGCGGGCACCGCTATTGCTGCGGTTGAAGCTGTCATGGAAAAGCGCGCTAAAAGCGCCTTTGCACTGGTTCGCCCGCCAGGACACCACGCCGAACCTGTTCGAGCACGTGGCTTTTGCTTATTCAATAATGTTGCCGTTGCGGCGGCCCATGCCCGTAGCGCACTTGGCTGCGAACGAGTGTTGATCGTTGACTGGGACGCCCATCACGGCAACGGCACTCAGGATATTTTTTGGGCAGAACCCGACGTGATGTTTTTCGATATTCATCGCGCGGCCCCCTTCTATCCAGGCTCAGGCCACCTTGAAGAGATTGGTGCGGGATTAGGCGAAGGCACGACCATCAATGTTCCGCTCCCTGCTGGCGCAGGAGACGAGGCCTACCTAAAGGCTTTTCGGGACATTCTCGCCCCGGCCACAGCGTGGTTTAAGCCCGATATAATTTTAGTCTCAGCGGGGTTTGACCCCCACTGGCACGACTTAGCGCTCAATGTTTCCTATGAGGGATTTGGCGCGCTGACGGGTTTTGTACAGCAGCTAGCTGAACAGCATTGCGATGGTCGTTTAGTGTTTGTATTAGAGGGTGGCTACAACCTTGAGTCACTGGCCAACGGTACAAGAGCGGTACTTGCCGTACTGGCCGGCAACACAGTACCGGTGCCTGATACCTGCGGCATCGCCGAAGTCCAAGCTGCAGCAGATTTCCACCGCTCGGCTTTTCAATCTGAATAGCTCCATTCTGAATGGCTTTATTCTGAATAACTTCATTGCCAATAAAAACGGCACCTCGCAAGGTGCCGTTTTTCAGAGCCGATTTGAAACTTTAAAGAGCGAGGTGGTTATTTCAGCCGTTCAAACACCGTCGCAACACCCTGCCCCATACCAATACACATCGTCGCTAAACCGAGGGTGGTATCGCGCTGCTGCATCACATTTAGCAGCGTGGTGCAGATACGCGAGCCTGAACAACCCAACGGATGCCCCAGCGCAATCGCGCCACCGTTTAGGTTAACCTTGTCGTCCATTGCATCCAGGAAGCCAAGGTCTTTCAGCACCGGAATCCCCTGCGCGGCAAAGGCTTCGTTGAGCTCAACAGTTTGAATATCGGCGGCAGATAGGCCAGCGGCCTTGAGCGCTTTTTTAGACGCAGGCACTGGACCATAGCCCATAATAGAGGCATCGCAACCGGCCACACCGGTCGAAAGTACTCTTGCGATTGGCGCTAAGCCCAACGCTTGAGCACGCTCATAGCTCATCACAGCCATAGCGGAAGCGCCCACCGAAAGCGCTGAAGACGTTCCCGCAGTCACGGTACCGTTACGAGGGTCAAATACCGGTTTGAGGCTCGCCATGGACTCTAAGGTTGAGTCTGGGCGAATGACCTCATCGCGCTGAACCATGACCCTGAAGCCACGCTGGTCGTGGCCTTCAACGCCGATAATTTCGTTATCGAAGTAGCCCTTCTCCATCGCCGCCTGGGCGCGCTGGTGAGAGCGAACGCCGAATTTGTCCTGCTCTTCCCGGGAAACGCCGTGCATTTTACCCAGCAACTCCGCGGTCAGGCCCATCATCATGGCTGCTTTGGCCGCATACTTGCTGGCCGCCGGGTTAACATCAACGCCGTGAGCCATTGGCACGTGTTCCATATGCTCAACGCCACCGATGATATAGAAATCGCCCATACCCGCTTTAATATTGGCGGCGGCAATGTGCAGTGCCGTCATTGAAGAGCCACACAAACGGTTAACGGTTTGTGCCGGCACCGTGCGAGGAATACCGGTCATAATCGCCGCGTTGCGAGCAATGTTCATCGACTGCTCTAGCGTCTGGTTCACACAGCCCCAGATGATATCGTCTACTTCTGAAGGGTCTAAATTGGGATTACGGGTGAATAGCGCCTGCATCGCCGCCGCAGAGAGATTCTCAGCGCGGACATTGCGAAAAGCGCCATTTTTAGCTTTCGCCATGGCGGTACGGACACCGTCAACCACCACAATATCTCTCGGATTCAAACTCATCTTTTATCTCCTATGGGTGGTGGTTAAGCTTGGTTGGCCGGCTTATCGCTGGAATAGAATTGCTCATTGTTTTGAGCCATCTGACGCAGCTTGTCGGTGGGTGCATAAAGCGGCCCCAGCTCATCAGCCAAGCCTTCCGCCAGCTTAACAAACTCCGCCACGCCCATGGCATCGATGTAACGCAGCGCACCACCACGGAATGGAGGGAAACCGATGCCGTAAATTAACGCCATGTCGGCTTCCGCCGGGGTAGCGACAATGCCATCTTCCAAGCAGCGCACGGTTTCCAGACAGAGCGGTACCATCATGCGAGCAATAATATCCTCGTCAGAGAACTCTTTGTGCTCCTTCACCACTTCTTTAACCAAGGCGTAAGCGGCCTCATCAGTAACTTTCTTGGGCTTACCCTTCTTGTCTTCTTCGTAGGCGTAGAAGCCCTTATCGTTCTTCTGGCCCAAGCGCTCATTATCGTACATGACCTGAATGGCAGTTTTACCGTCACGGGCCATTCGATCCGGGAAGCCTTCCGCCATTACTTCGTTGGCGTGGACAGCAGTATCCAGGCCCACCACGTCTAACAAGTAGGCGGGCCCCATGGGCCACCCGAACTTCTCCATTACTTTATCAACATGCTGGAAGTCAGCGCCCTGCTCGACCAGGAAACTAAAGCCGCCGAAATAGGGGAACAGTACGCGGTTGACCAGAAAGCCTGGGCAGTCATTGACCACAATCGGTGTTTTACCCATTGCCCGCGCGTAGGCCACGGTAGCGGCAACGGCGGCATCGGAGGTTTTTTCACCGCGAATCACTTCCACCAGCGGCATACGGTGAACCGGGTTAAAGAAGTGCATGCCACAGAAGTTTTCAGGCCGCTTGAGATTTTGCGCCAACCGGTTAATGGAAATCGTCGAGGTGTTAGAGGTCAGAATGGTGTTTTCGCTCACGCTCTCTTCAACTTCTGCTAACACAGCACCCTTAACCTTGGGGTTTTCCACCACTGCTTCGACGACCAGATCAACATTGCCAAAATCGCCGTAAGAGAGCGTTGGACGAATATTGCTGAGGCTCTCAGCCATTTGTTCGATGGTCAGCTTCTTACGCTCCACCTGCTTGGCAAATAGCTTGCGGGCCTCTTTCAGGCCCAGCTCAATGGCCTCGTCCTTGATATCTTTCATCAGAATAGGCGTGCCTTTTGACGCGCTCTGATAAGCAATACCACCGCCCATAATACCGGCACCTAGCACCGCCGTTTGCTTCACCGGCTGGGCCTGTTTTTCATACTTGCTGGCTTTTTTCTTGACCACTTGGTCGTTGAGGAACAGGCCGACCAGATTGAACGCTACGCTGCTTAGCGCCAGCTTGGCGAAAGCTTTGGCCTCAATCGCCTGGGCACGGCCGCGCTCTTCACCAGCCCCTTTCTGAATTACTTTGATCGATTCAACCGGCGCAGGGTAATGAGGGCCCGCTTTACCGGCAACAAAACCTTTGGCGGTTTCGAATGCCATCATCTGTTCAATGGGGTTGAGCTTCAGCGGGCTGGTCTTTTCAGCACGGCGCGCCTGGTAATCAAGCTCACCAGTGTTAGCACGGTCAAGAATATCCAGTGCGGCTGCTTCTAACTGTTCAGCGCTAACCACTGCATCGACGGCGCCTACTTTTAACGCAGCATCGGCACGGTTTTCGGTACCACCGGCAATCCACTCAATGGCATTATCAGCACCAATAAGACGCGGCAAACGTACGCAACCGCCCCAGCCAGGCAAAATACCAAGCTTGGTTTCTGGCAGGCCGATCTTCGCTTTTTCGCCCATCACACGAAAATCGGTGGTCAACAATACTTCACAGCCGCCTCCCAGCGCCAAACCATTGATCGCCGTTATCGTAGGGAACGGCAGGTCTTCAATGGCGTTAAAAATATCGTGTACCTTTAGATTCATCTCAACCAGGTACTCTTCGCCTTTATCGAATAACGTGTGAAACTCGGTGATATCGGCGCCCACGATAAACGCGTCTTTACCGCTAGTGATTAACAAGCCTTTTAAGCTGCTTTCGGCTTGGATAGCTTTCACAGCCTCGCCGAGCTCTGCCACTACCGCGCTTGAAAGCTTATTGACGGACTCATCTTTCAAATCGAAAGTGAGCATTGCGACGTCATTGCCATTCGTGGTGTCACGACGTGTCACCGTGATGGCGTTGCCTTGATAGATCATCCGCGCTCTCTCCACATTTCGGGCGGGCTCTAAGCTAAGAACCAGCCACACTTGTATTCAACCAATTCGGGTATTCATGCAAAACAGGGTGTATGATTTCATACGGTCGTTTGATCGCCTTAGCTTGGTTGAGTTGCTTGATAACGTCAAGCCCTGACTTTTGGCTAATCTACTAAATTATTCTGACCAGCATGGGAGCGTATCCGTTCATTCAGCACAACGTGATTAGGGCTGGCTAGTCGCTTTTAAAATGCATGATTTGCAGTAGATCAGCGTTAAGCCCAGCAGCCTGTTAGAATCACGCTTTCTATAATTTTGCGGGTTACTTTGCATGGGCGCACTGCTCACTCCAACGCGTATCGCTTCAGCTCAACAGCGTATCGAGCGTATCGTAGAACGCCTGAAGCCTTGGAGCTGGCTATGGCCGCCTATGGCGTTCGCGGCGGGCCTGGGCAGCTTCTTTCTGGTGGATCGCCAGCAGTGGTTAGGCGCAGCGCTGGCCTTAGGCTTAGTGCTTGCCTGGACACTACTGCTTTCGGAAGGTCTGATCAGCCGCTGGCTGTCACGACGCGGGCACCCCACCCTGCCACGCGGTGTCGCGACCTTTGTTGCGCAGATGATTCACCAGGAAACGCTTTTCTTTACGCTGCCGTTTATTTTGGTGACAACAGTTTGGAATAGCGGGCAAACGTTATTTGCGCTGCTGGTGGGTGGCATGGCCCTGCTATCCATTATTGATCCACTGTACTTTAAAGTCGCTGAGCGCTGGCGCAGCGTCTACTTTATATTCCATGCCCAGTGCGTCTTTCTGGTGTTACTGGTCACTTTGCCTATCATGGTGCACCTCACCACCGGGCAGAGTTTGCTGCTGGCTTTGAGCATTACTATTCTAGTTGCACTGCCCAGTTTCTGGCACCTGCTGAAACAAGGCTCTTTTAAACGCTGGTGTATTTTCTTTGGCATTACACTCGTTCTTGCCTATACCGCTTGGTTGGGTCGGATTTGGGTACCGCCCGCCAGTCTGTGGATGACCAGCAGCGCTCTTTCTCCTGCGTTTGATACTGCGCAGCGAGTACCGCAGGGCTCAATGACGCTAACGCCACAGGCAATTAGTGAAAATGGGCTTTATGTCTATACCGCTATCCGTGCCCCTAGAGGGTTAAGTGAAACCATTACCCATGCTTGGCATCATAATGGGCAGGAAATGGACGTTGTAGAACTTAATATCAATGGTGGGCGCGAGCAGGGCTACCGAGCATGGAGTAACAAACAAAACTTTCCCGCAGACCCTTCTGGAGAGTGGCGCGTCGATATCATGACCAGCAGTGGGCAGCGTTTAGGGTTAATTCGCTTCAAGGTGTCTGAGGATGAAGAATTAGCCTCACAAGCGGACGGCGTAATACGCGCCAGCGGCCTAAGCGGATTGAATTTAAGACGTTTTGTACCCAGAGGTTCTAATGATGATGAAACTCAAGCAACGGAGTGAATTGTTGAACACCTTGCATTCAGCGGCGCAGCTAATGACAATTCGCGTACTCACACTTATTGGTAGCTAATTGCTTATGGCTTCTACGGTTGGTTTTCGCATCGCACGTTTACCGCATTTATGGCGCTCCATTTTGGATCGCCGTCTTGCGCCCCTAGGCTTAACGCAAACGCGCTGGGTCACCCTTTATCACCTATGGCGGTTAGGTGAAGGGCACCCCCAGTGCGATCTCGCCCGTGCTATTGGCGTCGAGGCTCCCTCATTAGTGCGCACGCTTGGTCAGCTTGAAGAGCAAGGCTTAATTGAACGGCGTGCCTGCGACAATGATCGCCGCAGCAAGCGAATTTATCTGACCCCTGCCGCCATGCCGCTGCTGGAAAAAATCGACAGCGTTGCTCAGTTGGCCCGCAAAGAGATGTTTGCTGGCTTAACAGAAGAAAACCTTGAACAGCTAAACGAATGGCTGGCACTGATTGAGTCCAATGGTTTAGCGATACAGGCTCGCGATCAAGAAGGCCCTGCCTCATAATGATCTAGTAACGACGACGAGGCCGCTCATTTACAACGAGCGGCTTTTTATTTGGTAGGTCGGCGCAGCCCCGCAGCGCATCACGTAACTTCTGAAACTCTGGAAGATAGGTGGTGAAACGTTCTGCAGTTTGTGACTCCCACCACCAGAGTGTCAGCGTATGGGAAGTGGATTGAACCACCAAGGCGTCTTGGGGCAAACGCTCCAGCAATGATTTTAACGGCGATATAGCTGCTTCAGGCAATGGACGCAGCGGAGCAATCCGCCATCGCCATCCTGCGTAATACGGCTCTAATGCTTCACTAGCATGGCTATTTCTTACAAGCAGAAAATCCGGGCCCTGCTCATCATGGGGGTAGCGCCAGCGATAAGCGGGCATCAAACCTTTAAAATGGTGCAGCGGAGGCTTCTCCATTTTGATCACCACCCCTTGCTTAGCGATATGAGAACGCAGTGACTGCTGACGCTTCTGACGTGGATTCGGCTTTAACCACATCACCGGGGAAATAACGAACAGCAGAATAAAGATAATAATCAACCAAACCATCGCTAAATTTCCTTCAACATAAAACACTCTGAATGAGCTATTCTAATAACTATGACTCAAGTCGTTGTTAAGGCTTAACCCGTTGTTAAAACACGGCTCTCAATCTAAAGTAGAGGTCATCCTACAAAGCTACTCTTTGTACTCACCGCTAAGGAGATACGCCATGAGCTATCACCACATTTTAGTAGCCGTTGACTTAACTAAAGACTCTCACAAAATCCTTGAACGCGCCGTTGCGATCGCAGAGCGCAATCAAGGGGCAAAAATCTCCATCATGCACACCCTAGAGCCCCTAGGGTTTGCCTATGGCGGCGATATTCCGATGGACTTGACCAGCATCCAAGACCAGTTGGATGATCACGCTAAGAAGCGCCTGGCAGAAATTGCTGCCCCGCACATACCAGAAGCCGATCAATATGTTGTTGTGGGAATGCCCGACACCGAGATACACCGTTTTGCCGAAGAGCACGATGTGGATTTGATTGTTGTAGGGTCCCACGGCCGACATGGTTTCGCCCTGCTGTTGGGCTCAACTTCAACCGGCGTCCTGCATGGTGCTCAGTGCGATGTGCTGGCAGTTCGCGTGGGTAAGAAAGGTGAAAAAAGCGTCGAGTAATCTACGCTTTCCTCTCGCTAACCAAAAAGCGCCGCCAACGCGGCGCCTTTTTTGTGAATAACCCTATTCGCCTGCAGCCATGGCTTCCAGCTCCATCCAGCGTTCCATCGCGATTTCCAGCGCTTTCTGCGCTTTTTCAAGCGCTTGTAGTTTAGTAGCAATAGAATCCGCCTCCTGCTGATAAAACGCAGGATCGCCCATCTCACTCTCTAGCACTTCAACTTCGCTCTCAAGACGCTCGATCTCGGCAGGCAATGCGTCTAACTCACGCTGCACATTGTAGGAGAGTTTGATGCTTTTCTTGGCTGGCACGGCCGGTGCTTCAGCTACCTTTTTGGGCGCTTCAGAAGTGGGCTCGGTGCGTTGACGAGCGGCTCCCTCCCAAGGCGCTGGCGGCAGTTTACCACCTTGGCGAATCCAGTCGGTATAGCCGCCCACGTACTCACGAACAACGCCTTCGCCTTCAAAGGCCAGCATGCTAGTGACAACGTTATCCATAAAGGTTCGATCGTGAGAGACCAACAATAGTGTGCCATCGAAATCAAGCAGCAGCTCTTCAAGCAGCTCCAGGGTTTCCATATCAAGGTCATTGGTCGGCTCATCGAGAACCAGTACGTTAGCAGGCTGAGTAAAGAGCTTGGCTAACAACAGACGGTTGGATTCACCGCCAGAGAGCGCCTTCACCGGCTGACGCACACGCTCAGGCGTGAACAGGAAGTCCTGAAGATAGCTCATCACATGACGATCTTTACCGCCGACACTTACCCGATCACTACCTTGGGCGACGTTGTCGTAGACGGTTTTATCTAGCTCTAAACCGGCACGCAATTGATCAAAGTAAGCCACTTTCAGGTTGGTGCCCATCTGGACCTTGCCTTCACTTGGCTCCAGCTCACCCAGCAATATTTTCAACAGGGTCGTTTTACCGGCACCGTTGCGGCCAAGGAAGCCAATACGGTCGCCGCGAAGTACTTCAAGGTTAATATTCTGCAGGATGATCTCATCGCCAAACCGCTGAGTAACACTTTGAAGCTCTACCACACGTTTGCCGGTACGCTCCCCGCGATCGACCGTCAAATTGGCATTGCCTTGACGCTCACGGCGCTGGCTACGCTCATTGCGCATCGCTTCAAGCGCCCGTACTCGGCCTTCGTTGCGGGTACGCCGTGCCTTAACGCCCTGACGAATCCAAGCCTCCTCTTGGGCAAGCTTTTTATCAAACTCGGCATTTTCACGGGCTTCTACCTCAAGCTCATGCTGCTTACGGGCCTGATACTCTTCGTACTTGCCGGGGTAGCGACCTAACTGGCCACGATCCAGCTCTAAAATATTGGTCGCTAGCTTGGAAAGAAACGCCCGGTCATGGGTAATCAGCAGTACCGCACCATTAAACGCCAGCAGTTGCTCTTCCAACCAGGCAATCGTGTCTAAATCCAAATGGTTAGTGGGCTCATCAAGCAGCAGTAGATCTGGCTCGGCAACCAAGGCACGCGCCAGCGCCACACGGCGGCGCCAACCACCGGAGAGCGAGTTCATTTCAGCTGCAGGAGGTAATCCTAAGCGGGTCAATACCGTGTCGATACGCTGGTGATACGACCAGCCATCAATGGCTTCCAAGCGAGTTTGCAGGGTCGCCATGCGATCCATATCAGGCTCGGGATCATTGATAAGGTGGTCGTACTCGGAAAGCAGCTCTCCTGCTTCCGGCAGTCCCTGGGCCACCATATCAAAAATGGTCAGGCCTGATGCCTCAGGTAATTCCTGGGCCAGCACGCCAATTTTGAGACCTGGCGCGCGCCAGATGGAGCCATCATCGGGCAGGATATCCCCCGCTACTAGCTTCAGCAGCGTGGACTTACCGGTGCCGTTGCGCCCGACCAGCGCCAGCCGCTCGCCTTTTTCAACCGTTAGGTCGGCGCGATTGAGCAGTACATGGGTGCCGTAGGCGAGTTGCAGCTGTTCGAGTCGTAACAGGGTCACGCGGTGTCCTCCTAAATCGTGAGGCGCACAGTGTAACGCATGCGCGGGCTGTGCGGGGGAACGTTATGGATAGGGATCTTTATAGAGCGTTCACCGCCAGCGTGGTAACGTTTTACTCTCAGGGTCATTAACATTTCAACCAAAATACTTTCTCTAAAATACTTTCTCTAAAGGCGGGCAGATAGTGACGGTGACCGTCTCGATGCATTTTGTAAATGAGCTGTTTAAAGGCTTATCAAACACTACTACGTCATCCAGCCTCTACCTGGAACGCGCTGGCATTTCGCCATTTTTGCTCACTGCGCCTAATGGCCGTGTCACCGTTGAGCAGTTTGCCGAGCTTTACCGTGGGCTAGTTAACGAACTCGACGATGAAACCCCAGGCTTTTTCTCCCGGCCACTGCGGGGTGGCACCTTGAAGCTACTCTGTCTAAGTATGCTTGATGCGCCTAATTTGCAGGTAGCGTTACATCGCTACACCCAGTTCTTCCGTATTCTGCTTGATGACTTTGGCTATGCATTCACTGTTGAGGGAAACTTGGCGCGAATGGCTCTGGTGGAGCATGCGCCATTAATGGGAAGCCGTATTTTAATTCATGAACTGATGCTCAAGCTATTTCATGGCATCGCTTCGTGGATGATCGCGCGCAAAATACCGCCCATTTTGATGGAGTGTGCCTATACTCAGCCGCTACATAGCGCCGATTACCTCTATTTCTACCCCGGCACGGTGCGCTTTGATCAACCCCAAACCGCAATTTATATCGACCGGGGATTACTTGATCACCCAATTCGGCAGACAAAAAAGCATCTTGGCGCTTTTCTAAAGCGTGCCCCCGCAGACTGGTTCTATGTCTCTTTTGAGGATCGCCTGCTCACTCACCGGGTGCGGGAACACCTATCACGCCATCTGACTACCTCAAGCACGGTACACAGTGTGGCCGATGCGCTACATATGTCCGCACGCACATTGGCACGGCATTTAAAGCAGGAAGGCACGCATTTTCAAGCGGTAAAAGATGAGTATCGTCGTGATGTCGCTATTCAGGCGCTTACCTGTAGCGAAAAGCCGCTTGTCAGTATCGCAGAAGCCTTGAGCTTTGAGGATTTAGCCTGCTTTAGCCGTGCTTTCAAAGCCTGGACAGGCAACTCGCCCGCCGCGTACCGTAAAGCGCGCACGGCGGGCAGTATTCGCTAGTCAGCCCATTAGGCTAAATTTCGCTACGGATACGCTTCTTATCCAGCTTGCCCACGCTGGTTTTGGGGATAACATCCACAAAGCGAATCATACTGGGGATCGCCCAGCGGTTAAGTTTGCCCTCGCTGACAAACCGCTCTAAAAACGCCTGCACCGTTTCCTTTGTAGGTGGGTTGTTTAGATCCACAGGGACGGCTAACGCTGCGGGCCGCTCACCCCACTGTTCGTCTGCCACCCCAATCACAGCTACTTCTGCGATTCCTGGGCACTGACTGATATAGCTCTCCAGTTCTAACGACGAGAGCCACTCGCCGCCAGTTTTGATCACATCTTTAATGCGGTCACTAATAGTTAGAAAGCCCCGTTCATCAAGGAATCCCACATCACCCGTATGCAGCCAGCCATCGCGCCATAGCTCAGCACTACGTGCTTCTTCTTTGTAATAAGCCTGGGTTAGCCAAGGGGCTTGAGCGCGCACTTCGCCAATACTTTTACCGTCACTCGGCAGCGGCCTGCCCTCCATGTCCACCACTTGCAGTTTCACCAGTGGAATCGGCAGGCCTGCTTTGCAGCGCCATGGTAGCTGCACTGCAAAATCGGCCTCGGCGATATCACGCGGCAGAATATCCGCGGTGAGTATCGGACACGTTTCAGACATACCATAAGCACTGCGAGTATCAATGCCCAACGCCCAGGCTTTACTTGCCAGTGACTGATTTAATGCGCTGCCGCCCACCAATACTTTCCAACCGGTGAGATCGACCTGTTTCGAGGCAATCGCCTCCGCGCTAACCACCATATTCAACAGGGTGGGCACGCAGTGGGAGAAATCGACCTTCTCGCTCACCAGTAGTTTAACCAGCATTTCTGGCTCGTAACGGCCGGGATAAACCTGGGTAGCCCCCATTAATGTGGCGGTATAGGGAACCCCCCAAGCATGAACGTGAAACATGGGGGTAATCGGCATATAAACCTTGTCGCGGTTAAGCAGCTCAAAACCTGGTGCCTGGAACGCGTTTGCCTCACCCAAGGTATGCAGCACCAGTTGGCGGTGGGTGAAGAAAACCCCTTTGGGGTTTCCTGTAGTGCCAGTGGTGTAAAACAGTGTAGCCACGGCGTTTTCATCAAAGGTAGGGAAGTCGTAATGTTTAGGCTGGTGGCTTAATAGTGCTTCGAATTCGCCCACTAGCGGCAATGAGGTGGCGATTTCTTGTGGAGCCTCCTGACAAAGTAGGTAGCCGCGCACTTGGAGTAGTTTGTCGGCCAACGGCTCAAGCAACGGCACAAACTCTTCATGCACGATCACGAAAACGTCTTCGGCATGCTCCATGGTGTAGAGAATTTGCTCCGGAGCTAAGCGCACATTCACCGTATGTAGTACTGCGCCGATCATCGGGATCGCAAAAAAACTCTCCAGATAGCGGTGGCTATCCCAATCCAACACCGCTACCACATCCCCAGCCTTAACGCCTTGGGATGTCAGCGCGTGGGCCAGTTGATGTACTCGCTCGCGAAAGCGTTCATAGCTATGGCGGCTTTGGTCTCGGTAGACAATCTGGTTATCACCCGCCATGCGCACGCCCGACTCCAGCAAATCTCCAATCATCAGAGCGGGGTTTGTTGCAGAGGGTGCTGCAGGCAAAATTTTTGGCGTAACTGAAGACATAAGTGCTCCTGTAAACTTTTTATTGTTACGGTCAGGTCGTTCTAAATGCGCTCAATAAGCAGTGCGATGCCTTGTCCTCCGCCGATGCAAAGCGTAATTAATCCGTAGCGCCCTTGAGTACGCTCCAGCTCGTGCATGGCTTTCAGAATTAAAATCGCGCCTGTGGCGCCCACCGGATGACCTAATGCCACCGCTCCGCCGTTGGGGTTTAGCCTGTCTAGCGGAAAACCGAGCGTTTCCGCCACTGCCATAGCTTGGGCAGCAAAAGCTTCATTGGACTCAATCACATCGATATCGTTAATGCTTAGCCCCGCCTGCTGCAGGCAGCGTTTCACTGCTGGAATTGGCCCAAGGCCCATCAGCGTTGGATCAACGCCAGCGGTGGTGGCGACGCGCAGATGGGCTCTGGGTGTTAGCCCGCGCTGTGCGGCTTCATCGCTATGGGCCAGCACTAAGGTGGCCGCGCCATCGTTAATTCCCGAGGCATTGCCGGCGGTCACCACACCGTCTTTTTGGAAGGCGGTTTTAAGCCGCGCTAAATCGCTAAGCTGGACGCCTTCGCGCACGTGTTCATCGCGGGAAAATTGGCTGGTTTGCTTACCTCGCATAACCTCCACCGCTACGATTTGCTCGTCAAAGCGGCCTTCAGCAATCGCCCGTGCCGCCTTTTGATGGCTCTCCAGGGCAAATTGATCCAGCTGTTCGCGGCTTAAGCCATACTGTTTAGCAATGTTCTCGGCAGTGCAGCCCATATGGCCACTGCCAAAGGGGTCGCTAAGCACACCCAAGGTTAGATCCTGGATATTCACATCACCCATGCGCACTCCATTGCGCGCCTGGGGAGGCAGCAGATAAGCCCCGCGTGACATTGATTCAGCGCCCCCTGCTAGCGCTAAGCGGCTATCACCCATGGCAATCTGTTGGGCGGCAGACACCACCGCCTGTACGCCGGAGCCACACAGCCGATTGACGTTGAATGCGCCAGCCTCTTTCGGCACTCCCGCTTCAAGTGCAATATGCCGCGCCAGATAGGCATCCTGAGGGCCGGTGGTAATAATGTGACCGTATACAGAGTGGTCAATATCACCACCCTCGACGCTTGCCCGCCTTAGTGCTTCTTTGGCGGTTATTGCCCCCAGCTCAAACGGTGCCATTGCTGAGAGTGAACCGCCAAAACCACCAATCGCGGTACGTGCGCCGCCTAAAATCACTACATCATCCAGCCGCATGGCTCTCTCCTGTCTTCAATCTGTGCTTTGTGTGCAAACACCTGGCTAGGCCACTTTTCCCAGCAGTGAGCGGGCCACCACTTCTTTCATAATTTCTGAGCTACCGGCATAGATGGTTTGTACTCGGGCATCCAGATAAAAGCGTGAAATGGGGTATTCGTGGGTGTAGCCGTAACCGCCAAATAGCTGCAGGCAACGATCTACCGCTTGGCACTGAAGCTCACTTAACTGAAGTTTTAGAATCGCGGCGTCAGTGCTGCTCATGGTGCCCTTGCGGTACTTTTCCACGCAGTGCTCAAAGTAGGCGCGCGCCACATCCAGTTGAGCTTTGATCTCAGCCAGGGTAAAGCGGGTATTTTGAAAGTCCGCCACTCGCTGACCAAATGCATGACGCTCTCGCACATACGCTAAGGTAAGTGCTAAAGCGCCCTCCACGGCTCCAAGGGCTTGCGCCCCTACGCCTAAACGCTCCCGAGGTAGCTCCTGCATTAAATAGCGAAACCCAGCGCCCTCTTCACCCAATAGCGCATCATGGGGTAGCTGCATCTGCTCAAAAGCGAGCTCGGCGGTATCACTGGCATGCTGTCCGATTTTTTTAATCGGTTTACCTCGTGAAAAACCGGGTAGATGGGTATCGACTAAAAACAGCGAAACCCCTTTAGCACCAGCGGAAGGGTCGGTTTTGGCACACACAATCACTAGGTCAGCAAACTGGCCGTTGGTGATAAAAATTTTGCTGCCGCTTAACTCCCAGCCCTCGTTAGTGCGTTTAGCCCGGGTCCTCATGGCGGCAAGATCACTACCGGCGTTGGGCTCGGTCATCGCAATAGCCCCAAGACACTCGCCACGCACCATCGCAGGCAGCCAGCGCTCATGCTGGGCGGTGGATCCCAGATTTTGCAGATAGGGCATAACAATATTAGCGTGGATATTATAAGCGCTGGCTAAACCACCAAAGCCTTGGCGAGATATCTCCTCCAGTGCCAGTTGCGTTATGGCGATATCAGCCCCCAATCCACCATGCTGTTCGTTAAGGTCAATACCGAGCAGACCCGCAGCGCCCAGCGCATGCCACAGCGAGCGCGGCATTTCGCCTGCCGCCTCCCAATCATTGTAGTAAGGCGCGACTTCCTGACTTAGGCAACGCTTGATCATGGTGTAAAACAGCGCGTTAGTTTCCTCGTCCATACTCACTCCTTGAGATCCTGGCGTAGATGGCGCTTGAGGATTTTGCCTGCGGTGCTCTTGGGTAAGGCATCGGTAAAGATAATGTGCTTAGGTACTTTATAAGGGGCCATTAACATTTTGGCGTGTTGGATTAGTTCTTCTTCACTCACCTGTTGTCCCTCTTTAACAACTACCACTGCGGTAATAGCTTCGATCCACTTTTCATCAGGCTGGCCGATCACCGCCACTTCCGACACGGCCGGATGCTTAAATAGTCCCTCTTCAACCTCACGGCTTGCCACCAGGATACCCCCGGTATTAATTACGTCTTTAATGCGATCAACGACATACAAGTAGCCCGCTTCGTCGAAATAGCCTACATCTCCAGAATGGAACCAGCCGTCCTGAAAAGCCTCTTCCGTCATTGTCGGCTTATCCCAGTATCCTTTCATAAGCTGTGGCGAACGGTGAACGATTTCCCCGTGCTCACCAGCAGGTACATCATTCATTTCCAGATCTACGATGCGGGTCTCTACGCTTAAAATTGGTCGCCCTGCCGATGCGGGGCGCGCCGCATGCTCTTCAGGGCGCAATACGGTCGCCAAAGGAGCAATTTCACTCTGCCCGTAGCAGTTATAGAGACCTACCCCTGGGATACGCTGCTGCAACTCTTCCAGTACCGGCACTGGCATAATCGAAGCACCGTAATAGGCTTTATTGAGCGTCGTTATATCAAAGCGGTCGAATTCAGCGTGGCGCAGCAGGCTGATCCATACCGTGGGCGGCGCAAAAAAAGAGGCAATTTGGTGGTGAGCTATGGCGCTTAAACAAAGCTCCGGCAGCGGAGCCTCAAGCAAGTAGACCGGCGCCCCTAACAGCAGCGCTGGCATTAAGAAAACATGCATTTGCGCTGAGTGGTAAAGGGGCAATGCGGCCAGCATGGCTTCATTGCCTTTAATGTCCAACTCAACCATGCAGGCCATGTATTCAACCATTAGCGCCTGATGGGTCATCATGGCGGCTTTGGGTGCGGCGGTGGTGCCCGAGGTATAGAGCAACTGGGCCAGATGGGCACCATCGATGTCTATTTCAGGCTCTTCGCTATCTTGCTCTGACGTTGCATACGCTAATACATCAAAACTGTTAGCATCTTGCGCCTGGTCGGCATGCAGGGTTCCTATTAGCGCTAATCCTAAGCCGTCGGTCGCCGGGCTTACTTTTTCAGCAAGGCTCACATCGCTAAGCAAACCTGCGGCTCCCGACTGCTCAAGAATGTAGCGCAACTCATCGCTACTTAGCGCAAAGTTGATCGGTACATGTACCAACCCAGCCTTGGTAGCCGCTAGCCAAGTAATCACATAAGCATCTGAATTTTTGCCATACACCGCTAACCGGTCGCCGGGCGCCAGTCCGGCGGCCAGCAAGCCCTTGGCGACACGATTAGCAGCTTGGTTGAGTGCTTGATAGCGCCACTGGCGTTCGCCAAATACTAGGGCCAACTGCTGTGAATATTTTCGTGCACTGCGGTTTAAAGCAGCCCCAATGGTGTTTCGCTGAATAAGTGTCGGTGTCGTCATGCCCACTCCTGTAGCTTGTTATTGTGAATTGATACCCCTTTAGCTGTTAACAAGTGGGCAAACACTTTCTGAAAGCGGGCGAAACGCCTCTTCCGCCGGAATTGTGCGGATGATATGGAACAGGTCATCCTCATCTTGTGACTCTTCAGGTGTTTTCACTTCCACTAAATACATATCGTGGACCATGCGGCCATCTTCACGGATATAACCATTCGTGGCGAAAATGTCGTTAATGGGGGTATCGGCCATTTGTTGGCGTACGGTTTGCGTATCATCCGTGCCGGTGGCTTCAATAGCTTCTAGATAGTGTCGCGTGCTGGAGTAGAGACCTGCGTGCACCATGGTCGGCATACTGCCGGTGCGCTCACGGAAACGCTCCGCCCATGCGCGGGTCTCGTCGTTTAAATCGTAGTACCACGCTTTAGTAAACTGCAGGCCTTGAGCATTCTCTAAGCCAATACTGCGCACATCAGTACTAAACAGCACCATGCCCGCTAAAATCTGCCCAGCTTGGGTAATCCCAAACTCGCCCGCCGTTTGCACGGCATTAATGGTGTCGCCACCGGCGTTATTTAATGCAATGACATCGGCACCCGAAGCTTGCGCCTGGAGCATAAACGAGGAGAAGTCACTGCTGGGGAAAGGGTGACGGGCGCTGCCCACAATGGTGCCGCCATTTTCAGTAACGACCCGTGTAACGTCGGCTTCCAAAGCGTGACCAAAGGAGTAATCGGCACTCAGTAAGTACCAGTTTTTATGTCCCTCGTCGGTAATCGCCTTTGCCGTGCCATTGGACATCGCCCAGGTGTCATACACCCAGTGGATATGGTTGGGCGAGCAGTGTTCGTTAGTAATGCCCGATGAGACCGCACCATTGACCAGGCCGAGTTTATCCGCTTCTTCTAACAGGCCCACCGCCGCCAGAGTGACAGAAGATGCCACCAGCCCAGTGACCATATCGACGTTGCGTTCATCAATCCATTCACGCACCACGCTTGAACCGACATCAGGGCTATTGCGGTCATCTGCGCTAAATACCACGATATTGGCACCGTTGACGCTCCCACCAATATCTTCAATCGCCATCTTGATGGCATCTTCTCCCAGCGGGCCAATGGGGTCGCGGTAAACGCCAGACATATCTGCCAAGTAGCCGATCCGTATTTCATTATCGGAAATGCCTTCAGCGGCAACGACAGCAGGTACATAGCTGGCCAATAGGATGGCAGCGGCAAGGGTTGAGGTAGCAAAACGATGAGATAAACGATCAGATAATTGCATTGTGATGCGGCTCTCTTTTGTTGTTATTAAAGGGCGTTATTGAATCAGTCGTAGTGGTCCAGTGCGCCTAGCGTGATTTTATCTTAGGCGGTAATGCGCCTTGCCTGTTTACCTATCAAGCCAGATTTTTTGCAATTCGTGCCAATCGTTTAGGCTTACTGCTGTTAATACACCATTAGTCGATGAAGGCGCATGCCGTTACAATGGTGGCTTTACATCTTGATGGGGAGTCACGTTTGGCTACTGCTTACGCGGATGATTTTTTACCCGAAGCGCTACAGTTTCGCCCTAACACACCGTTGGTGGATATTGGCGCAAATCTGACGCACGAAAGCTTTACGCGCGATTTTGAGGCGGTTATTCAGCGAGCTCAGGCGGCTCAAGTATCCACCATGATCGTCACCGGCACCGACTTGGCCCACGCTAAGCAAGCGGTGGCGTTAGCCAAACAGTATCCTGGCCTCTACGCTACAGCAGGAGTGCACCCGCATGATGCTAGCCATTGGGATACTAACCTTGAGCGCGCCATGGAGGAGTTGCATGCCATGCCAGAAGTGGTCGCGGTGGGTGAATGCGGTCTTGATTTCAATCGCAACTTTTCGACGCCACAAGAGCAGGAGCGTGCCTTTGAAGCGCAATTGGCCCTAGCGGTTGAAAGTGGCTTGCCGCTTTTTTTGCATGAACGTGATGCGGGCCAGCGTATGCGGGAAATATTGCATGCTTGGCGAGACGATATCAGCCAAGCGGTCGTGCACTGCTTTACCGCTGACCGCGATACCCTGTTTGGTTATCTCGACCTAGACTTACATATAGGTCTAACCGGCTGGATTTGTGATGAGCGGCGGGGCCATCATTTACGCCCTTTGGTAAGCGATATACCCCTTGAGCGTTTGATGGTAGAAACCGACTGCCCTTACCTACTACCGCGGAATCTGCCAGCGAAACTAAAGGGCCGCCGACACGAACCGGCATTACTGCCGTGGATAGTGCGTGAAATAGCCCAGTGGCAAGGCATTAGCGAAGCTGAGCTAGGAGCGGCAACGACGCAAACCGCTCAGCGTTTTTTCCGCCTTCCTACGGAATCTTAAAAGGAGTACGAGCGTGGCCGACTACCCAGGATTTATCGCTATTGAAACGGGCGAAGATGATGGTTTGCCGATCACTATTGCTTGGTCGCTGCCGGATGGCCGTGTTAAGCAAACACTGATACAGCCGGATGATAGCTGGATCAAAGAAGATACCAATGCATTAGGTGCTTACACCATTGAGGAGCTGGAAAGCCTTGGTGTTAGCCCGCTGGAAGTGATCCGAGAGCTTGAGAACGATCACTTCTCTGCAACCCTTTACACTAGCGATAACGGTGATGACGAGGCGGCTCTGGCGCGACTGTTTGATACCTATGGGTTAGACCCCTTCGTTGAGCTTGCTCCAGCGTCAGTGCTCTACCCCTCTATCACCCCAAGCGAGTGGCATCGCCAGCGCCGCGAAACATTCAGCGAGCTCGGTTTAGAACCCATGCGACCAGAGCATGAGCTTGAGGTAATGCTGTCAATGCACCAGCGTTTGACGGAAGAAGATTAGGCAAAGGTCGTCTCATCCCTTTGATCCAAGCACATACGCCCCTCGGCAACGGCTGCTGCGAGCGTCTTCTGTTGGTGATAAAAGCCTCTTAGGGCTATACAGAAGGCGTTAGCACGGGTAGGTAGCCCCTCTTCTAGGTAACGTTGCGCGCGGGCCTCAACCTGCGCAGCAAAGGCGCTAAAATCCACCTCTACCTCCCCGCCTAAATTGTCAACGCTAACGTGAAACTCGCGCCCACACGCATGGGTTAAAATTGACTCTAACGCTTGAGGAGCAATTTCAGCCTGCTCAAATGCTTTCTGTTGCTTGGCATTACGACCATCGGGACAGTACCAGTAGCCGTAATCTTCTTGTTGGCGACGCTGCTCCCCTGCAATACACCAATGGCTGATCTCATGTAGCGCGCTGGCGTAGTAACCGCGCGCAAATATCACCTGATGGTAAGGCGTTTCAGCATTCGCGGGGCGATAGAGAGGTTCATCCCCGCCGCGGATTAAACGGGTTTGATAACGCTCAGCAAAAACACCGTCAAAAAGCGCGGTAATATCCTCAAGCGTCCATCGATCCTGCGTGTCACTCACATTGACCTCATTTGTCATCAATTTTGGTGCATTATACCCGCCCCGTTACTGCAAGCTAACGTCTAGCCTCCAGAAGAGAGTCGAGCCTGCTAATATAACGATCTTTCGTAAATAACCTTACCCATTAGGAGCCATCAATTGGGCGGCTTTACTCAACAAGTTAAATCGGTGTACTGGCCAGAAACCCGTACGCTAGTGCATTTAGCACTACCTATTTGCGGAGCTCAGTTAGCTCAAGCGGGCATGGGCGTTGTCGATGTGATGATGACGGGGCGACACAATGCAACGTCTCTTGCGGCGGTTTCTGTGGGTTCAAGCCTGTGGATGCCGCTAATGCTGTTTATGACCGGCACCTTGATGGGGCTTACTCCCATCGTTGCGCACTTGCTTGGCGGCCAGCGTCACACGGCTATTCGTCCCGCCGTCCATCAGGCGCTATGGGTCGCGCTACTCTTAGGCATCGTTGCGGCCATATTGCTCTGGACAGCAATAATGCCAATATTTGAATTAATGAACGTACCCCAAGCGGTAGCGCGTGAGTCTGCTGCCTACCTTTCTGCCGTTGCATTTGGCATGCCAGGGATTGCTCTTTTCCAGGCACTACGTGCCTTTTCTGATGGCATGAACCATACCCGTCCAGCACTCTGGATTAGCTTGGTAGGCCTAACGGTCAATATTCCTGCCAACTACGTATTGATCTATGGCGGCGACGGGTTAGCGGACCTATTGGGCACCTGGGTGCCGGAAAGCGTGCAGCAACTACCCACCTTAGGGGCGTTTGGCTGCGGGGTAGCAACTGCGCTATCCATGTGGACGATGGCACTGGCAATGGCTTATTACACGCGCAAGGGGCGTACTTATCAAAGTGTGGCTATCTGGCAGCGCCTTACCCTTCCGCAGTGGAAAGGTATTCACGAGCTAGTCGTAGTAGGTGTGCCTATTGGCGTCGCCATTTTTGTCGAAGTAACTCTTTTCACCTTTATCGCGCTGTTTATTGCAAGCTTCGGGGAAATCACCGTCGGGGCCCATCAGATAGCGCTAAGTTTCACGACCATACTGTTCATGTTGCCGCTGTCACTCAGCATGGCACTCACCGTCCGCGTGGGTAATACATTGGGGCAACAGAACTTTGCTTTAGCCCGCACGGTAGCTTGGAATGGCATAGTGGTTAGTGTCATTCTGGCAGCGGTAAACAGCGTCCTGCTGTGGATAACGGCCGAAACGGTTATTGCACTTTATACCTCTAATAGTGAAATACAGGCGTTAGCGCTCTCGATAATTGCTTTAGCGGTCATTTTCCAGCTGTCTGACTCACTACAGGTTAATTTAGCGGGTGCTTTACGAGGCTATAAAGATACCCGTATCGTGATGATTATAACGGTGCTTTCTTACTGGATTGTTGGTTTAGGCGGTGGACATTGGCTAGGCTCTCAGGGGATTGGTGATATGGTGGAGCCATTAGGGGTTCACGGCTATTGGATTGGCTTAATTGCCGGGTTAAGTGTCGCCGCTCTACTACTGGCTTGGCGCTTACAGAGCATTAGCCGCTGGAGGTAGTTATGACCCAACGGGGTTGGCTCGCGAGTTTACTCATCTTGAGTGTCGCCTTGCTCGTAGGCTGCGGTAGCGACGACCCCGCTGATCTGCCATGGGAGACATATCATCAACAATTGGCTGATGAGCTATCAACAAGCGATATAGAGCGCACGGCGCCCGACAATATCGACGCTTTTCCTGAGCGTCAAAATAGGCTTATTGATATCCCGGAAACCCGCGATAGCATGCTCAATGTTTACGCGTTACGCGAGTGTCAAATCACGTCGTTGGTGGCTGCACGTAATAATCAGCTTGGTCGTGTCGCCCCGCCCAGCCAACAGTGGTTATATGAGCGCACCCTATGGCAGCGCTTAAGCGCCTGCTGGAATAGCGATGCTCCTAACCAGCTGAGTGACGAAAACAGAGCACGCTTACATTATCTAACAAAGACTAAAACTGCACAGCTACCTCTGGTTAGCTGGAACGCTATTTTTGACTCTAGTGAGTGGGTTAAAAGCTTTTCTCGCGCCAGTCAGCCTTTAACTGAAATTGAAGAAAGTACTTTTTTGCGCCACCTAGCGGCGATTGGCTACCTTATAGAGATGACGAATCACCAATTTGATCTTCATTGGCAGCAAGACTCCTCAACCCTTGAAAATCATCTAAAAACGCTACAAGAACGGCCATTAACTGCAGAAGTGTTGCGAGCGCTATTACTGGCTACTCAACGCTTAACCGAAGCAAATGCCTTACTTGCCCAGCAAAGCGACGAGGCTGACGCTTGTTTAAGCCCCGGGCTAGCCCTTCCATCTGAGCACTTCACGAGCACAGCGCAGCGTTGGCTATCGGCGATCAACCAACTCATTGATGTTCAGCCCGTAGTTAAGCCTAACGCTATTCAGGAGTATCAAACACGCTGGCTATCTCTGCAAAATGCTCAAGCCCCATGGGCGCAATTGCAGCAGGCAAAGCGTGAACATGCAGCGCTTAGGAACCGCTTCGCTTCTTGTGAGCGCAATTAAAAATAGCAGAACCCTTAACCTTATGAGCAACTTGTGCTATTGGTGGATATAAGAGGTGAATAAGTAACGATAATAAAGAGGCAAGCTAGCACCTGCTTCGCCACTGTCATGACCACGCAGCACAAGGAGGGACACAATGGGCGCATCCCTGTCACCCCGCTCTGCCCAGGTCATCGACCTGGAAACTGTGCGCCAACGTCAGCAGGCGCAAAAGTGTTTAGTTCGTCTAGCGCCTGAGCTAGATGGCCTAGAGATGGTTTACCAGCTCGCTGCGAGTCCTGACACCTACTATGGCATGCCTATTTTAGCCTGGGGGTTAAGAGAGGACGGGAGTGTTATTGGCTTAGTACCGTGGATGGAAACATTGGCTGCCTGCCACGATGTGAACAGTCAGGAAAATGGTTACTTTGTGGGTTATCGTGATCCTGAAACTGAAGAAATATTCGATACACCACCTGATCATAAATACCACGAGCTCGTTGCAGCTGCTGATTATTTTGATTATGAGGCCTCCGGCGAGGTTACTCTGATTCAGCAAATACCCGACACGCTGGGCACTCATGCGCTGTGCATGAATCACCCAAACTCACCCTGGCACATGAAACCCGTTTACGGCTGGCGTCTCTACAGCGACGGCAGTCTTGACGCGCTGCTTGCTAATGAACAGAAGGCAAAGATGACACCTATTTTATTAGGCGATAAATGCCTGTATAGCGCTCACGCACGTCATAAAACGGTTTATTTTTTCCAACGTCATATTGCTAATCGAATATTGGAAGAAGACCCCGCAACACTGGATGCATTAGCCATGATGGTAGTCGCAAGCGACTAATTCTGCTTGGCGGGCAGATTGATAGCGAGGCCAGCTCCTGATAAATGATGTGGGCCTCGCTTGTACCCATAAGACTGCCTTTTGGGGACTAATCTTTTTATTGATTCGTCTAAAAGGTTAAACCAGATAGCTCATCCAAATGACTAATCCCAATAGCTAGGCTAAACGAATAAAGTAGAGGTAGGCATCCGCAGATGACGTATCCTGCTCTATTAGTTCATGGCCGAGAAACTGGCAAAATTTGGGCACATCGCGCGTTGTAGCGGGATCAGTAGCCACTACCTTAAGCACTTGGCCAGAAGACATATCGCGCACCTTATTATGCATTAACATAATCGGCTCGGGACAATACAGACCCGAGGTGTCTAATAGCGCATCGTAAGTAGGTAATGTACCCGTATTATCAGCCATTAATATCCTCGACGTAGGAAACGGAGCGTATGATTAAAGTTATCATCGAACGGCGAATTATGCCCGGCCTTGAAGAAGAATTTGAGCAAGCTGCCAGGGAGGCAATGCGGGTCTCCCTAGGCGTAAGGGGCTTCATTGGAGGTGAAACCCTTGTTGAACTTGGTCATACCGATCGCCGCCTGATGATTACCAAATGGCGCGACATCCGCGCCTGGAAGGAGTGGTACTCTAGCGAAGCCCGCTCGACAGCGATGCAGCGCATTTTACCACTACTCACTGAAGACGAGACTATACGTATTTACGAGCCCGGCTATTAAGCCTAATAATGTCGAATGTGTTAATTTTTCAGTTTTACATGCACCGTCACTTCTTCACGATCATGGTAGAGGTGACGGCATGACACATTGGCATGCACTCCCGCTTTCTCCAGCGATGCTTCCAGTGTATTTAAACAACGTGTTACTTCATCCCAACGTTTTTTCATGGGCAGTTTGAGGTTAAAAATAGCTTCTCTACACCATTTTCGAATTAACCACCGCTCCACCATGGCTAATACACGCACGGGCTTATCCACAATGTCGCAAACCAGCCAATCCAAACGCTGCGGTGGCTCCCAGGTAAAACCATCCTCTTTCAGATGATCTATCTGTCCGGTCTTCATCAATTGAGCATCCATCGGGCCATTATCGATGGCGTACACATACATCCCTCGCTGAACTAACTGCCATGTCCAGCCGCCTGGAGCAGCACCTAAATCAGCCGCCTGCATATGGGGCGCAAGCCGATCTTCCCACTCTTCCTTAGGGATAAACTCGTGCCATGCCTCTTCTAATTTTAACGTTGAACGACTGGGGGCCCTGGACGGGGAGCGCAAACGGCGGATACCATTAATCAAATCGCTACGATTACCTGGAAAGCTTATTGCCAACTGCACCCGGTCACCATCGGTCCAGAAGATATGCAGCCGCCTAGCGCCCGCGCTGCGCCTTAACGCCCCACGCTTTTTCAGCATGCTTTCCAGCGGTTTGGTCAGCGCTTTAATAAGACCCGCCAGGGCTTTACCATCATTAGTATCCGGCGTCTCATGCCAAATCTCTTCGAAGCTCCAGCGGCTGGCTTTTACCTGCTCCAAAATAGCCGTTAGGCGGTCATCACGTGATAGGGTGAGTGCTGGAAGCGCCGCTAAGCTTTGACGTGCAAAAATCAGCTTTTTAAACGCCGCTTGACGGTGTAAATCGTTCACCGGCTCGCCATCAATACGCGTTAAGCTTACCCACCCCTCGCCATAAGAGGACTCACAGGCCACGTCGTTTAATGCTGCGTGATGCTGCAGTTCAGCTAATGCATCATTTTCAAAACCGGGACGGCAGTAAACGAGCCACGAAGTGGGTACTATTTCACTCACCCTTTCACCTCAAACTTTGAATATCAATATGATGGGGTATGTTGCATCGCATAAGTAATGGATGAACAACCCTCAACGGCTAACCGCGGCCCGCATCATAGCATTTTATCTTGCTGTTAAGGTCAGCTATGCGCCGACTATAGTCATTGAAGCGAACATCGTCTTTTATCTTGAAGTGGCGTAGAATCTTTATAACAGCTCTTTCTTATTTTATGGAAAGAGCTGTTTTTATTAACTATTAAGAAACTGTCTAGATAACGTTTCATGCCGCTGATTGATAGCGTGCATTTTTGCCAAGGAGAGCAAAATGGGGCAGCGTCCACCCCTTCTAATTAACCGGCTTGATGCCGAACGCTTACAGCGCTTGATTGATGATGCTTCAGAAAAGGATCAAGCCGTGGCGGACATGCTTGAAAACGAGTTGAGCCGCGGCGTGGTCGTTGATCCACAGGAGATCCCTGAGAATGTGGTCAGCATGAATAGCCAGGTTCAGTTCACCGACCTTACCCGCGATAAACAGATGATTCGGACACTGGTTTATCCGCATGCATTAAGCAGCACCGAAGACGGACTGTCTGTGATGGCTCCAATTGGAGCAAGCCTTATCGGCCTCAAAGTGGGCGATATTATTGATTGGCCGCTACCCAATAACAGCCAAACGCTGTTGCGAATTGATGCGGTACTTTGGCAACCGGAACGCGAAGGGCAGTTTCATCGCTAACCGCTAATATAAAACTCCCAGTCTTTAATCACTGGGAGTTTTTTTAGGAGGCAGCTTTAGCTCGCGACTTTTCATATCATCATAAAAAAATCCCCCAAGGCGTCAGCCCTGGGGGATTTTTGATATAAGTGCCTGACGATGTTCGGGCAGGCCATCCTGAGGGCGGCGCTCCGATACTCTCCATGGGGAGACCCTTTGCTATTTCCACACAAACAAAAAACCCAGCCGGATGGCTGGGTTCTTCGTTAAATAAGTGCCTGACGATGACCTACTCTCGCATGGGGAGACCCCACACTACCATCGGCGCTAAGCGGTTTCACTTCTGAGTTCGGCAAGGGATCAGGTGGTTCACGCGTGCTATGGTCGTCAGGCGTAACTGGCTATGTATATCATGCTGACTAGCGTGCTATCGTTGCGCGCTACATTGTGTGCGTCTCATTGCCTGCCGCCCTTGCGCTCTGTTGCCTGGGCCACACGCTGCATATCCGGCATCGGTTGATCTCTCAACCTTTACGTTATCACTGTGAGCAGACCCCTTGGGTGTTATAGGGTCAAGCCTCACGGGCCATTAGTACACGTTAGCTCAACGCCTTGCAGCGCTTCCA